>Ga0187887_10000029_pt1 | contig 133052 bp, 109 predicted proteins | sample June2016WEW_7_10_FD_132977 | JGI IMG/M metagenome (GOLD analysis project Ga0187887, IMG submission 132977) | Peatland microbial communities from SPRUCE experiment site at the Marcell Experimental Forest, Minnesota, USA - June2016WEW_7_10 | ecosystem: Environmental > Terrestrial > Soil >... | reverse complement strand
CGAGAACACCAGCGTGATGTCGGCCTGTCTTGCGAACTCGTTGAGAGCCGATGCAGCCGCTTGCGATTGGATGTCGAAATGCCGCACCGCGCCGTCGGCATAGGCTTGCGCGCCGATCAACGCCAGCGCCAGACAGCGAATCATCCATCGCGTGCGCATGACACTCCCCCGGGCCCGCCCGGTCATCGCCGCGGGGCGATGCAAGGCGAGCTTTGTAAGGAGTAGACGCACGGCTCGAAAAAAACCGCTATCCGGAGCAAACAAAATGGGAGGCTCGGCGCGGCCCGGCTCGTTCAGCGCCGCGAATCGATATAGATCACGCCGTCCGGGGCGCGGCGGACGGCGATGGGCAGTGCCGACTCGAGGCCCCGGAAGAAACCCGGCACATCGTCGGTGCGAAAGCGGCCGCCCACGCGCAGCGCCGCAGTTTCGGGAGCGCTGATCACGATGCGGGCATCCGTGTATCGCTCGATCTCGGCAATGGCCTGCGACAGCGGCTCGCCGTCGAAAATGATCGCGCCTTCGCGCCACGCCATTTCGCTGGACAACTGCTCGGGCGTGACCTCCTTTACCGAGTAGTCCGCGCCGGCGGTCGAGAGCCGCTCGCCCGCGCGGAGCGCCCGCAGCGCCGCCACGGGCCTGGGCGCCGATGCGGGTCCGGCGTCGCGACCTGAGCCTGACGGTGTTGCCTGGACCTCCACCCGTCCCTCGTTGACCACGATGTCGACGTGTTGATCGGCGAGCAGGCGGACCTCGAACTCGGTGCCCACGGCACGCACCACAGCATCGCCCGCATGGACCAGGAATGGCCGCGAGCGATCGTGCGCGACTCGAAAGTGCGCCTCACCCTTGCGCAGATGGATCTGGCGGTTGCGGCGGGTCAGGTCGACCTCGACGATGGAATTGGTATTCAGGCTGACGATCGAACCGTCCGCCAGAGTCACGTCCCGTTGCTGGCCGACTGCAGTGGAGAAGGTTTGTATTTCACTGCCCGCGCTCATCCACAATACGGCAGCGAGCGCGCCCAAGAAAACGGCCGCGGCGGCGCCGAGCCACCAGCGCGGCGATGAACGGACCGGCGCACGCCGCGCAACGTCCGCGAAGGTCGCCAATTTCTCGTCGCGCTTGGCCGTGTCCAATCGGTCCAGCGTCCGCCAGGCCTTGGACAATTCTTCGAAGGCGCGCCGGTGCCGGACATCCTGCCGGAGCCAGGTTTCGAACGCCTCGCGGTCCCCGGGGGCGACCGTCTCGCCGTCCATGCGCCAAGTCCATTCGGCCGCCTCTTCGTCGATCTCGGCGCGAGTGCGTAATTTGACGATGTCGCTCACCCGCCGTCCCCCCGGTCGATGGCGCGGCGGCGCGTATCGCCGGCGCTCAGCGGCTCGGAAGCGTCCAGCATGCCGTGATCCCGCAGGTAATCCCGGCATCGGACCAGGCCCTTCGCGACGTGCTTTTCGATCGTACTGTGAGAGACGCCCAACACTTCCGCGATTTCCGTATGAGACAGCTTGTAGACCTTGCGCAGCACAAAAACGCGGCGGCAGAGCGGCGGTAGCCGGTCCACTGCGGCGCAAAACGACTCGAAGCGCCGGCGCGAATCAATCTGTTCATCCGGCGGCACCTCCCGACTATCGACGTCCAACGGGGCAAAATCCGCTACCGTGTCGGTGGCGCGCGAGATCTGCCGGCGAGCCCGCTCCACCGCAAGATTGTGAGCAATCCGAAATAGCAGCGCGCGCGGCGAGCCTACCGCATCGCGATCCTCGATCGCGTAGATGCGGACGTAGGTCTCCTGGACCAAATCCTCGATATCTTCCGAACCCGACGTGAAGCGGCGCAGATACCGGTGCAGCGCCGCCCCGTGGCGGAATATCTGTTTCAGGAACCATTCGTGCCGGTCGTTCGCCATGATCATCCCACGGACCGTGGGTCGCCCCCCCCTCGTACGACCGCGCTAGTTTACCCACTCCGTGGCGCCGTTGTCGCGAAGCTTCGGCAGCTACTACCGCTGTTGACCTTTCCCTGCAAACTCGCACAATGGAGTGCGCTGCATCAGTCACCGGGTTTTAGTCATGTATGTACTCGACATCAACGGCGGGAAATACTCGGTCGACGTTCCGGCCGACATGCCGTTGCTTTGGGTGCTGCGCGATGTGATCGGACTCATGGGCACCAAGTTCGGTTGCGGTATCGCCCAATGCGGTGCTTGCACGGTGCATCTCGACGGTCAGCCGGTCCGCTCCTGCGTGCTCGCGGTGAGTGCCGTCGCCGACCGGGCGGTCACCACCATCGAAGGGGTCGGCGCGACGCCCAGCGGGAAAAAGGTTCAGCAGGCGTGGCTCGATGTCGACGTGGTCCAGTGCGGCTACTGCCAGTCCGGGCAGATCATGTCGGCGGCCGCTCTGCTCGCGCAGACCCCAAATCCCACGGATGGGGACATCGACGCCGCCATGTCGGGCAACATTTGCCGCTGCGGGACCTACGTACGCATCCGCGCGGCCATCAAACAGGCTGCGACCGGGAACGCCGAGGTACTGCAAACTCTGGCCGCGGACGCGACATGAGCTCGGTGCCGCATCGCCCCGTCGATCTCGAGCGCCGGCGCGTCGTGACGGCTGGCGGCCTCTCGCTCGCCTTTCTCTGGCTCGGATCCGGCAAGGCCAACGCCTTCATCAACCCGCGGCACCAGGAAGCAGATGCCGCGGCCGCGCTGGCGGACGGCAATGCGCCATTCGCGCCGAACGCGTTCATCCGCATCGGCCCCGAGGGTCCGGTGCGTCTGGTCATGCCGAACGTCGAGATGGGCCAGGGAATCTACACGGGTGCCTGCGCGATGCTGGCCGAGGAGCTCGATGTCGGCATGGATCAGATCGCCATTGAGCACGCTCCCCCCAACGAGGCGCTCTACGGTATTCCCCTGTTGGGCGGCCAGATCACCGGCGGTTCGACCAGCACCCGCTCTCACTGGGGCGTGCTGCGCGAAGCGGGCGCCGTGGCCCGCTCCCTGCTCGTGAGCGCCGCCGCCGCCCGGTGGAGTGTGGACCCGGCGAGTTGTTCCGTGCGGCGCGGTGTCGTCACTCACGATAAGTCCGGGCGCGAGCTCCCCTACGGCGCGCTCGCGAAAGCCGCGGCCGCCTTGGCCGTTCCACCCAAGGTCACGCTCAAGGAGCCCGCGGCGTTTACGCTCATCGGTAAGCCGCTGCGCCGCGTGGATTCGCCCGACAAGGTGGCGGGCGCCACGACGTTCGGCATCGACGTGAAGGTGCCGGGCATGAAGATCGCCACGGTCAAGGCGTGTCCGACGCATGGCGGCCGGGTGCGTTCGGTGGATGCCAAGCGCGCACGATCGCTGCCCGGCGTCATCGATGTGCTCGAGATCGACAATGCGGTTGCGGTGGTCGGCGAGCATTTCTGGGCCGCAAAGCGCGGACTCGAGGCGCTCGACATCGTTTGGGATCCGGGCCCCAACGCCGATCTGACGACCGCGAAGCTCACGCAGGCGCTCGCCGAGCGCTCGCAGAACGGCCCCATCATCCCCGGACGCAATGTGGGCTCCAAGCCCGCCGTGGGCAGAACCGTCGAAGCCCTGTACCAGCTGCCGATGCTGGCGCATGCGCCCATGGAACCGATGAACACCACGGTGCAGGTGTCGGCCGAGCGCTGCGAGATCTGGGTCGGTACCCAGGTGCCGGTGCGATGCGTGAGCGTAGCCGCCGAAGTTACCGGGCTTCCCGAGAGCAAGATCGTGCTGCACAACCACTACATCGGCGGCGGATTCGGCCGGCGCCTGGATCACGACTCGGTGGAACAGGCGGTGCGCTTCGCGAAACAGGTCTCCTACCCGGTGAAGGTCATCTGGACGCGCGAAGAGGACATCAGACATGACATCGTGCGCCCCATGTACTACGACCGGATATCGGCGGTTCTCGGAGCCGACGGCAAACCGGTGTGGTACGGCGATCACATCACGTCCGGCACGGTGCTCGCCCGATGGATGCCGGCGGCGATGGGCAAGGACGGCCTGGATGACGACGTGATCGAGTGCGCCGCCGAGACGCCCTACGCCATTCCGAATCTCGACGTGAACTGGGTCCGGCACGATATGCCCGCCGGACTGCAGCTCGGCTGGTGGCGCGGAGTCGGACCGACTCACAACCTTTTCGTGATAGAAAGCTTCATGGATGAGCTCGCTCACGCGGCCGGGCAGGATCCGATCGACTACCGCCGCAACTTGCTCGCCAAGGGCTCGCGCGCCCTGGGAGTCCTTGATCTCGCCGCAAGCAAGATCGGTTGGGGAGCGGGCACTCTGCCCTCCCGAGTCGGACGCGGCGTCGCCCTCGGCTCGCCGTTCGGGAGCCATGTGTGCCTGATCGTCGAGGCTGAAGTGACGCCGCAGGGTGAGGTGCGGCTGCGGCGCGCGGTCGCGGCGCTCGATTGCGGCATCGCCATCAATCCGAGCTCCATCGAGGCGCAGGTCCAGGGCGGACTGCTGTTCGGCTTGAGCGCCGCGCTGTACAGCGCCATCACGTTGAAGGACGGCGCCTTCGAGCAGAGCAACTTCCACGACTACCGCAATCTCAGGATGAACGAGGCGCCGCGGGTCGAGGTGTACCGGGTGGAGAGTTCGGAGCCGCCGGGCGGACTTGGCGAGGTCGGCACCGCCATCGCCGCACCTGCGCTCGGCAACGCCATCTTCGCCGCCACCGGGGTGCGGGTGCGCTCGTTGCCGGTGGATAAACGGCAATTGATCTCAAACGGCGCGGCTGCCAAGCCCGTGAGCGCCGATGCGCCATCTCCGCTCGAGCTCGAGCACGCGAGGATCTTAGTATGAAGCGAGTGCTCACGGTCATTGTCGCGCTGGGCATCATCGGCCTCATCGCGGTCTTGGTGCTCAATCGAACCGATCCCGCCACTGGCACCGCACCGCCCATCGCCGGTGCACCCGCCTCCGCGGCGCTCGTGGCGCGCGGCGAGTACCTCACCAAGGCGGCCGACTGCGTCGCCTGTCATACGGTGCCCGACTCGGGCAAGCCTTTTGCCGGAGGCGTCGCCTTCAAATTGCCGTTCGGGACCATCTATTCGAGCAATATCACGCCGGACCCTGACCATGGCATCGGCGCCTACAGCGACGATGAATTCGTGCGCGCCGTGCGCGAGGGCGTCCGCAGAGACGGGCAGCATCTGTACCCTGCCTTCCCGTATACCTCATATACGGCGTTGAGCCGCGACGATGTGCTCGCGATCAAGGCGTATCTCATGAGCTTGCCCGCGAGCGCGCAGCCCAGTCGGCCCAACGACCTCGGTTTCCCGTTCAATCAGCGTTGGGCCATGTCGCTCTGGAACGCCGCGTTTTTCAAAAGCGCGCGCTTCGTTGCGGACGACTCCAAACCGGCGCAGTGGAACAGCGGTGCGTACCTCGCCACCGCGCTCGGCCACTGCGGTGAATGTCACACGCCGCGCAACGTCGGCTTCGGACTCGAACATGGCCGCGAGCTCGCCGGTGAGGAGCTGCAGGGATGGCGCGCCTACAACATTACCTCGAACCCCAAGTACGGCATCGGCGCCTGGTCCGACCCCGACATCCTCGCCTATCTTTCATCCGGTCACGCCCCGGGGCACGACGCTGCGGCCGGCCCCATGGGCGAGGCCGTGGCACACAGCCTGCAATTTCTGAACCCGCAAGATGCGGCCGCATTGGTCGCTTACCTGCGCACAGTACCCGCCCGCGAAGGCAAGCACCCGGTGGAGGTGGACTCCAAGGCGGCCGCGCTCGCGAGTTCCACGCCGATGTTGCCGAACGCGGACGAGCTCGAGGCGGACACCCAGGGACTGAAGCTCTTCGAGGGAGCTTGCGCCGGCTGTCATCAGTGGAACGGCCCGGGACGGGAGAGCCCCTATGCATCCTTGGGCGGCACCCGCGGAGTCAACGATGCCGCTGCCGTCAACGTCACCCAGGTGATCCTGCAGGGCGCGCGGTACCGGGTCGGTGACAACGACGTATTCATGCCGGCGTTCGGCGAAGCGTATTCCGACGCGGAGGTCGCCGCGCTCGCGAATTACGTGGTGGCGCATTTCGGCGGCAAGCAAGGCTCGGTGACGCCCGAGGAAGTCGCGAAGAGGCGTCAGCTCTAGATGGCGGCAATCGGCAGCGAACGCGTGTTGTCGGTCCGTCACTGGAACGAGACCGTGTTCAGTTTCACCACCTCCCGGGATCCGAGCCTGAGGTTCCAAAACGGCCACTTCGTCATGCTGGGCTTGATGGTCGATGGCAAGCCCATGATGCGCGCCTACAGCATCGCGAGCGCGAATCACGAGGACTTTCTGGAATTTTTGAGCATCAAGGTGGCCTCCGGCCCGCTGACCTCCCGGCTTCAACACATCAAGCCCGGCGATGAGGTGCTGGTCAGCAGAAAGCCCACGGGGACACTTCTGCTCGATGATTTGCGCCCCGGCAAGCGCCTGTATCTGTTGAGTTCGGGCACCGGGCTTGCGCCCTTCATGAGCTTGATCAAGGATCCGGCCATCTACGAGCGCTTCGAGAAGATCATCCTGGTTCACGGCGTGCGCTTCCGCAGCGAGCTCGCCTATCGGGATTTCATCGAATGGGATCTGACCGAACACGAATATCTCGGAGAACAGGTCCGCAATCAGCTGGTGTATTTCCCCACCGTGACGCGCGAGCGATTCCGCTACCAGGGGCGGGTCACCTCGCTGATCGAGTCCGGCGAGTTATTCCAGAACATACGCCTTCCTGCGCTCGATCCCGCCGCCGACCGGGTCATGATATGCGGCAGTCCCGCGATGCTCGCCGATCTATCGGCCATGCTCGACGCGCGCGGCTTCAAGATCTCGCCGCATGTCGGTGAGCCGGGAGATTACGTGATCGAACGGGCCTTCGTCGTACGCTAGGCGCGCCGAGCGGCCTCCCGCCGTCTCGATCAGCTACGCTCCAGCCTCGCGACCGTTTCGACGTGCTCGGTGAACGGCATTAGGTTGAACGCCGCAAGTTCGGCCAGCCGCATCGTCCCCGCCGAGGTCAGCCGCGCGATGTCCTCGAGCAGGGAGACAAGCCCGCAGCTGATGTAGAGCAGCCGATCCGGCGGATGTTCGCGAAGGTACGCCGTGAGTTCTCGATCGAGTCCTTTGCGCGGCGGATCGGCGATGACCACCTGGGCGCCGTCGGCAGCCTCGAGCGCCGAAGCGGCGCTCCCCGCCACCACCGACACCTTGGCACGATCGGACGTTGCGAGATGCTCGATCCCGAGCGCGAGTCCCTGCAGCGAGTGCGGGCTCAGCTCGTTCAACTGGATCTGCGATACGCGCTCCAGCACCGACAATCCGATGGCGCCCACGCCCGCATAGAATTCCGCGACTTGGGCATCCTGAGGAATCCGCTCGCGCAGGTATTCGATGATTCGCTGAGCGATATCGAGGTTGCTTTGACCGAAGGCGCCGGGGGGATAATGAACCGGGCCGCCGCCGAAACTCTCCACCACGCTCGCCGGTCCGCCCAGATTCTCGAAAGTGGTGCCCAAGATGGTATTCGTGTGCTCGAGATTCGAATTGAACCAAAGGCTGTGAAGATCCCCGCCCAACCTCGCACCGATCAGCGCAAGGCACTCGGCCATCGGTTCGGCGGTCGGGCTGTTGGCAACGATCACAACCTGCGCGGTCTGCGAGGCCCGCTCGACCACGACCTGCAGATAGCGCGCGATTCCCGCGTGTGCCTTGTCGGAATAACAGCTGATGCGCGTCTCGACCAGAGCACGCCGCACCACGTTCGCGACGTGATTGATCAACGGATGCTGAACGCGACAATTCGGGATGTGGACCACGCGGTGCGAATCGAGTTCGAAAAGTCCGAGCTTCGGTGAGCCGACTCTGCCGCGGATGGCGAGGCGCGCCCGTAGCCGAAATCCGGCATATGCCCCCGAGATGATCCCGACCTCCGGCAGCCCGTGCGCCCGGGCGAGATCCTCGAGCGCTCGTTGGGCCGCGGGCGCGATATCGCGTTCGCCGAATCGCGGGCATGCTGAGCAGGGCGGCCGATGCGGGCACGGGGCGAGTCCGTCGATGGGCGCCGGACGGCCGGATACTGCACGGCGCCTCAATGCGAGCGTCCCGCCGGCGCGAGCGTGCGGCCCCGCGACCTGAACTGCCTCTCTGCGTTCTTGAGCCAGTTTTCGGCGATGTTTCCCGACTTGTCCCGATCGGCGGCTTGCAATGCCGCGAGTTCGGGGCGGCTCGCCGCACTTCTCAGCCAACCGCAAAGCTCGGGGGAAAGCATCCCGATCCGCACCAGCGAGGCCAGGAGCTTCGCCGATCGCTGTTCGGGAGTTGCGGGCCCGGTTGCGAGGTGACGCGCCGCGGGCGACAAATTCGCGGGTACGGTGACGGCGCATTTCGCATCGATTCGCTGCCGCAACCGGTCGGCAAATGAGGGATCGATGAGGTAAGCCGTCGTCACGAGTTGCGGCGTGACCCAGCTGCCTGAGTCGATCGCTTGCCAAATCGCCATCGAATCCAGACGCCGGCCGGCGTCCAGGATGAGCGCCACCGCGCCGATGAGGTGCGGGCGCCAATCGGGGCTCGCGAACAGCGCGCCCGCTCCTCGAACGGCATCATCGGCGGACAGCGCCTGCTCGATCCGATCGACAACCGCCCCGACCTCGGTGCCGCGCATGGAAAGCAGAGCCAGCGGCGCCGGCTCGCCGGGTGATTTGAGCACGGCGGCAAACGGTCCGAATTGCACATAGGTGTTGTCGCGGCTCGCGAACACCCATCCGAGAAGCGAATGCAGCCAGGATCGAAGCATGTTTCGCGCCTTCGCCGCTTAAGGCGCTTCCCGGCTTTCGGGCCGCCAGCCGCCGCCGAGGGCCTTAAACACCCCGATCTGATCGAGAATCAACGCGGCATCGGAGGATGCCACCGACGAGTCGATCGAAACCAACAGCTGCTCGGTCGTGAGCAGATCGAGGTTACTGACCGCACCGGCCAAAAATTGATCATGAGTCATGCCGAACGCCGAGTGGATCCTGGCTTGAGCATCGCCCAGCGCTCGACGGTTGTCGAGAGCTGCACGATAAGTGGCGAGTGCCTGTTCGGTCTCCTTGAGCGCGTTGAGCACCACCGCATCGAAGTTGGCAAGCGCGGCCGCCTCCCCTGCCTTGGCCTGGCGAACGCGCGCGCGCGGCGCCGCCATGTTCGGGAAGTTCCAGCTGATCGAGGGACCCACGCCCCAGGTCCGTCCGATGTTCGTGTTGAGCTGCGAGAGTTCGGCCGCGGCGCCACCATACAGGCCCACCAATTGGATTCTGGGATATAGATCGGCGGTTGCGACGCCGATCTGTGCCGTCGCCGCCGCAAGCCTTCGTTCCGCCTCGCGCACGTCGGGGCGGCGCTTCAGCAGCGCGGCACCGTCCCCGACGGGCATCAGCGCGTCGAGATGCGGGGGAGTGACGCAGCTTTCCACATCGACCGGCGCGTTCGCGGGCGTCCGCCCGAGGAGCGCGGTCAGCTCGAACAGGGCCGCGCGTCGCTGACCCTCAAGCAGCGGGATGGCGGATTGCACCTGTGCCGCCAGCGCCTCACTCCTCGCGACGTCGAAATCCGAGTTCGCTCCGGCCTCGTGGCGGTGAACGGTGATATCCCTTTCGCGGCTGACGACGTCGAATGAATGGCGCGCGGCGGTGAGCTGCTCACCGAGCGCACAGACTGACGCATATGCGCGGGTGGTTTCGGTGGCCACCACCACCCGCACGCTGTCGCGAGCCGCAGCGACCGCATCCGCATTGGCGTTGGCCACCTCGATGGCGCGATGCAGTCGGCCGAAGAGGTCAATCTCATAGGCCGCCTGAAACACATCTTCGAAAAGCCAGATGGTCTGCGGCGGATGGCCGTTGAGCTCGAGTATCTCGTCGGTAACCGCATCCCGCCCATACAGGCCGCCCGCGACAGCCTCGGTCGTCGGATAGCGGTTGGCATGCACGGCGGTTAGGATCGCGCGCGCGGCGCGCAGGTTCGAGTCCGCTGCAGCCAGATTGAGGTTGGCCCGCAGAGCCTCCTCAACCAGCTGTTCGAGCCTGCGATCGGTGTACAGCCGCCACCACGCATCCGGTGGAGGTTGCGCTGTTTCGATCGTCGGGTCGGTCGAGACCAACGGCAATTGCGCCTTCGCGGGCAGTGGGGGCGCGTGATAGCTGGGACCGACGCGACAAGCGCTGAGCGCGGCGACCATCAGGAGCATCACCATTGCTTCCATACCCCGGATGCGGCACTGCAGCTGCATCACGGCTGCTTCGCTCCGCGCACCGGGAACAGCGGCGCGGCCGAGGCTGGTCCTTGCGGCGCCGCGCTTCGGAACACCAGAATCAACAGCGCGACCGCCGTAAGAACACCAACGGCAATGAAACCATCGATCACCGCCTGCAGGGTCGCCGCCACGCGCACCACATTGCCCAGCACCAGCTCTCCGCGGTGCAGTGCGCCTGTCGGATCAATGACTCGCGTGGTAGCCGCGCCGTAGGCGTGCACGCGCTGGGCAATGTCGGGATCACCCACGCGCACGTGCTGTCCGAGAAGGTTCGATGCCGCCTGCTCGCGCACGCGGGTGAGCGTCGAGACGAAGGCAGTGCCGATCTCGCCTCCCATGAGCCGGGCTGTCTGCAACACCGCACCGAAGGTTAGTGCATCCTGGGGTTTCAAGTGCAGCACGCCGAAGAAGATGACGCCCGATAACGCAAAGCTCTGCCCCACCGCCTGCAGGAGCTGCGAGGGCAGAAATTGCAGAGATCCCCAGGTCGGGGTGATCGTATAGGCAACCATGAGACAGGCGACACTGATAAAGACGAAGCCGATCGAGGCCACGAGCCGGGGATCCGACCTTCGCAACATCAGCGCGGACAGCGGGCACAGGATGAGTTGCGGGGCGGCGATCCACACCAAGGTCTGGCCGACTTCGAGTGCGCGAAAACCGCGCACGGAGCCGAGATACAGCGGGATCAAATAGGCGGTCGCAAGAATGGTAAGCCGCAGGAAGGCGATCAGCAAAAGCTGGCTCGGCATGGGCGGCCCGAACACCACTTTGAGGTTGAGCAGCGGGTGCGGCGTGACAAGCTCGTGCACCAGGAACGCGGCGAGCAGCAGGATCCCCGCCGACATCAGTCCCCATACCAGGCCGGAGTTCAGCCAGTCCAGCCGGTTGCCCTGATCGAGCGCCGCGTAGATGAGCGCAAGTCCCGTGCCTCCGGCCAGCAAACCGAACAGGTCCACGGGCGGTGGGGCGGTCGCCTTGGCGGGAATGCCTCGATGCAGGCACAGCGACATGATGAGCGCGAGCGGTACGTTCTGCCAGAAGATCCAGTGCCACGATGCGTGCTCGGCGTACCATCCCTCGAGCGAGGCGGAAATGTTGAGCGAGAGCTCGAGGTTCAATGCATAGATCGCGATGCCAAAGGCCCAGTAGCGCGGCGGCGTATTGAGCAGGATGAACCCAAGCGTCAGCGGGATGAAGAATCCCGAGGCGAGTCCGCCGAGAAATTGCAGCGTGAGGAACATGGGCAGCGTCGCCGACAAGGGCGTCAGCAAGGAGATCATCGCGAAGACGATCGACGCGCCGATCAAGACCCGCCGTGGTCCGTAGGCGTTTCCCAGCCAGAGGGCGGGCAGCGTGATGAACATCTGGGCGACGGTCTGCGCCGTGGTGATCCACGCGCCTTCGTCGAAGCCGGCGCCCAGCGCGCCGCGGATGTCGGCGAGACCGAAGCTCGACAGGCGGCCATTCAGGGTCGAGATGAACGTGCCCATGAGCACCGCCAGCAGGCCGAGCCAGGGGATTCGGGTCGGGAGTGTGGGCGCGGCGCTGGACATCAATGCCGCTCCTTGCGGGCATCGACCCGTGCCTCGACCGACATCCCAGGCACCAGGCGCTCCGTCAGATCACCCGCATCGTCGATGAGAATTTTGACGGCGACGCGCTGCACGATCTTGGTGAAATTGCCGGTGGCATTATCCGGTGGCAGGAGCGCGAACTCCGCGCCGGAGGCGGGCGCGAACGCGACCACGTGTCCGTGCAGTGTGCGGCCCGGAAACGTATCCACGCTGATGTCTGCCTTCTGCCCAACCGCCATGTGTGTGAGCTGCGTCTCCTTGTAGTTGGCGATGACCCAGACGTTCGGCAGGGGTGTCAGGGTCGTGATTTGCGTGCCGGCGCCCACCAGTTGCCCGGGTTTGACCTGGCGCAGCCCCACCACACCGTCCTGCGTGGCGGTGATGGTGGTATAGCTCAGATTCAGTTTCGCAATTTCGAGCGCCGCCCCGGCGGCAGCGATCGCGGCTTCGCTTTGCGCAATTTGCGCAGCGAGCACCGCGAGTTGCCGCTCCGCGGCGCGCGCCTGGGCGCGATTCTGCGCGAGCTGCGCCGCGAGCTGCGCGTGCACGGTATCGAGTTTTTCGGTGGCCTCGATGGATGACGAGCCGGTCAGGAGCAGGCGGCGCTGGCGGTCCACGTCGCGGCCGTTTTGCGCGACCGAGGCGCTCGAGGCAGCGACCAGAGCCCGCGCCGCCTCGACGTTGGCGAGCTGCAGGTCGCTCTGTGCCTTCAATGCCTCGGACTGCGCGCTCGCCGATGCAAGGCTGGCCTGCGCCTGTGCCACCGCCGCCCGATAGTCATCGTCGACCAATTGCGCGAGGACTTGGTCCTTGTGTACGCGTTCATAGTCCTGGATGGGCAGCTCGCGCAGATACCCCGCTACCTTCGAGGATATCGGAGTGAGATCGGACTGCAGATACGCATCGTTGGTGCGCTGCCACCCCGCCCCTCCCTCCCATCGAGTCCAATTGGTCGAAACGATCAAGATGATGCCGATGGCGACGATGAACACCAGGATGCGCCAGGTGAACTCGAACGCTTTGTTCCAATCGAGCTTGTCCATATCCCGGCGCTCTCATTGTTATCGCCTTGCGATCGCCCGCCGAGGCGTCGAGGGTCCCGCATTACGACTCAGGATAGAGTTTCTGCTACCCTGCGATCAACCCCAGGGGTTACCGTGCGCGTGCTCATGAGCCGATCCGCTTCCGATCTGATGCCGAAGTTTTTCGAGGCCCGCGACGGCGCCCGGCTGGCCTACCGCGAGCTCGGCGAAGGCCGACCGGTCGTGCTCATACACGGTTTTGTCTCGACCGCCATGGTGAACTGGGTGCGCTACGGGCATGCGGAAAAGCTCGCCAAGAGCGGCTTTCGCGTGATCATGCCGGATTTGCGCGGCCATGGCGACAGCGCGAAATCCCACGATGCCGCGGCATATCCTCCCGACGTGCTGACGGATGACGGGCTCGCGCTGATCGAGGCGCTGGAGCTCGCCGACTATGATCTCGGCGGCTACTCCCTGGGTGCTCGCACCAGCGTGCGCATGCTCGCGCGCGGGGCGGCCCCGCGCCGCACCATCGTCGCCGGGATGGGACTGGAAGGCATCGTCAATTCCCAGGGGCGCGGAGAGTTTTTCCGCCGCGTCTTGAATCACCCGGGGACCTTCCCGCGTGCAAGCGCGGAGTGGATGGCCGAGGCATTCTTGAAGACGGTCGGAGGTGACCGCATCGCCCTCTTGGCGGTGCTCGATTCGGCGGTCGATACGCCGCGAGACGCCATCGGCCGTGTCGAGATCCCGGTGCTCGTTGCCGCAGGCGTCGAGGATGTGGACAACGGCTCAGCCGCAGCGCTCGCGCAAGCCTTCGCACGCGGACGCTACGCCGAACTGCCGGGCAATCACATGAGCACGGTGGCCAGGCCCGAGCTCGGCACGGCGATGGTCGAGTTCTTGAGCTAGGGAGGTGGAGTGGACATGACCAGGGCGGAAGCCTTCGAACACTGGATCAGAACCTCGTTCGTGGAGATGAATACGCAGCTCGAGGAGCTTTACTTCTCACAGTCGAACCGCGGCGACATCATCGGTTGCGGCGGGTCGATCAAGGCGGCGCTGCGTGATGAGGGCTTGGTATTCGTGTCCGCCCTGCTGGCCGAGGGCAATACGGGCGACGGATTCGACAGCGCGTTCGGGGTGCTCGGCAGCGTCGGCATGTATCTCGCGGCGCTGCGCCGGCACGAACTCACCAATCCGGTACGCGAAGAGCGCTCCCCCTTTCCCGAGGCATCCTCCCTTGCGCTGCATCTGGGCGCCTCCTTGGGCATGGCGCCGAGATTCTCCACGGCGCACTTGGCTACGCACAATCGGGCGAGGGCCGGAGTGCGCAAGAGCTTCACCTCGCTCGCCGATGAATTTCTTTTCATCGATGAGAATACTCGCGGCATCCTCTCCCTGCAGCGCGCGGCCGACGCGCTGGGACGCATCGTTCACCTCGGCGTGTCGAGTCCCGTTGCCGACGTGATGTTCGAGGAAGCGAAACAGGCGCTGCGCGACGTGATCCGCTTCAACGACCGATTGATGGAGCATCTCGACGTCGACCGCTTTTTCTATTCCGTACGACCGTACTACAAACCCTACCGCGTCGGGCGCCAGGAGTATCGCGGCGCCAACGCGGGCGATTTTTCCGGCATCAATGAAATCGACCTGCTGCTCGGCGTGTGCCGCGCCAACGACCCCTACTATGCCCAGCTTCTCGTCGACAAGATGCTTTTCATGATTCCGCCGGACCAGGCGCGGCTGCGCGATTGCATGACGCGGACCAGCTTGCTCGACGAGCTCTTGCAGCTCATCGACGAGCACGCCGATAGCGATTGGTTTCAGGTGAATGCCGCCGCGTTCCTCGATGTCTGCGATCTATTCGGCGCTTCGGCCGCGCAGCACCACGACGGCCTGGTCAGACGCTTCATCGAGGGCCCCGCCGGCGTGCTCGATGCGAAAGGACTCGAGGGCATCACGGCGAGCGGACCGCCGCTGCCGGTCCTGATCCGCTCGCTGGAGATTTTGCGCGACTTGCGCATCGGCGCCCCTCGCACGGACATCGCAAGCCGCCACGCCGATCTTCGCCGGCTGCGCGCCGCCCTCAAGGGGTGGCCCATCGGCTGAATTCTGTCGCCCGCCCCCAAGATCTTTACGCCTCTTTACAACCACTGCAAATCGGTCGCATGAGGCTATGATATCGGCCGCATGACCCGTATTTTGCTCATCGATGACGATGCGGCTCTCACGTCGCTCCTTCGCGATTATCTCGAAGCCGATGGCTTCTCGGTGCGCGTCGAAAACCAGGCACCGCGCGGCATCGAGGCCGCATTATCCGGCGACGCGGCAATGGCGGTCCTGGATGTGATGATGCCGCAACTCAACGGACTCGAAGTGCTGCGCAGAATTCGCGACAAGAGCGAGCTGCCAATCATCATGCTGACGGCGCGGGGAGATGACATCGACCGCATCACCGGACTCGAGCTCGGCGCGGACGATTACGTTCCCAAACCGTGCACACCGCGTGAGCTTGCGGCGCGTATCCGCGCTATTTTGCGCCGGGGACGGATCTCAGCCGAGAATTCCGCGGAAGGGTCGGAGGTGATCGCATCGGGCAACCTTCGACTGTGGCCCGCCCGTCGCAGCGCAGAATGGGCCGGCGTTCCTCTGAAACTCACCGGCACGGAGTTCAGCCTGCTCGAGACGCTCGTTCGGCACGCCGGCCGTCCGGTCAGCAAGAATGAATTGTCCGAGCGCGCGCTCGGGCGCCCGCTCGAGCGGCATGATCGCAACATCGACGTGCACATCAGCAGCGTCCGCCGCAAGCTCGGCACGCTCTCCGACGGCCGGCCGTTGATCCAGGCGGTGCATCGCATGGGCTATCAGCTGCTCGAGGAATGACGTTGGGTCGGCTATTCTGGAAATTCTTCGCATTCATCGCCTTGGCGCAGCTCGGTGGGATCATCGCCATCGGCATTCTGTTCTGGCTCACTCAATCGCGCGACGAACGCGGTCTGCCACCCTCGCCCCCCGAAGCGCGGTTTATGCACGGCGCGGGCCCGCCCCCACACCCACCGCCGCGCGGCCCGCGGCCGTTTCCTCCGGTGGCACCGACCGTCGCCACGTTGCTGGCAAGTCTCGGCACGGCCGCCCTGCTTGCCTGGTATGTCGCGAAGCCGATTCGCGGACTGCGGCAAGCCTTCGCGGCGGCATCCAGCGGGCGGCTCGACCATCGCGTCGCTCCGTCGATCGGCACTCGCCACGACGAGCTGGCCGATCTGGGGCAGGAGTTCGACCGCATGGCGGCCCAACTGCAGGCCCTCATGGAACGCCAACGCCGCCTGCTGCACGATGTTTCGCACGAAGTGCGCTCGCCGCTGGCGAGGCTCCAGGCCGCAGTCGGATTGTTGCGCCAATCCCTCTCGCCGCGGGAAGCAACCATCGATCGGATCGACGAGGAGATCGCGCGCATCGATCGGCTGATCGGAGAACTATTGAGGCTGTCGCGACTCGAGGCTGGGGAGCACGCGGAGGAAATTCAGGACATCGACATGAAGGAACTGGTCGGACAGGTGGTGTCGGATGCCCGCTTCGAGTCGCATGCCGCCGGTCTCGAAATCGGGTGGAGCGATACCGCGGACTGCCTCGTGCGCGGTCGCCCGGAGATGCTTCACGTGGCCTTCGAGAACGTGGTCCGTAATGCCGTCAAGTATGCATCGAGCGGCGGATCGATCATTGTCGAGACCTGCAAGGATGCGGCCGGACGGCGATACTTCTTCCGGGTCATGGACCAAGGTCCGGGTGTCCCGGAACAGGATCTCGACAAGCTGTTCACGCCTTTTTTCCGTTCGGACGACGCCCCCTCCGCGGAAGGTTACGGTCTGGGTCTCGCGATCGCGAAGCGCAGCATCGAGGCACATGCCGGATGCATTCGTGCCGAGAATCGGCCCACGGGCGGACTCATGGTGGAAATCGCACTGCCCCTGGAAACCTCTGCGCCGAGGCGCACGGCTTGAGCTCGCGGCCTGATGGCCGCGAGCCCCCCCAATCGCCCCGAGTTATCGCGGCGGCGGAGCGTCCCCACCGTGCGACGGGCCATCCCAACCATGCGACGGGCCATTCCCACCGCGAGGCTGATCTTCGCGCGGCCCTTCGGCCACCCGCGCGCGCTGATCGGGCGTCAGCAGCAAGAAGATCTCGTGATCTGTGCGCGATCGGAGAAGCGCGAGCTGATTTTCCGCCGCCCCCAGCGCCTGCGCCAAGGAAGCCGCTTTCGCGGCGTCGTACGCTGCGGATTGGCCCATCTCCCGCAACGCCTCGCGCGCCTTTCGCGCCGCCTTGGAGCGCTCGCGCATCTCCGGTGCAGCTCCGTGAAGAATGCCGAATACCTTGTCGTCTTGATCCTCGCTCAAATGCAATCCCCAAAGATAAGGCGGCGGCCGATCCTCCGCGCCGAAGCCTGGCCCCATCGGGGGCGGCCGAGGCGGTCCGCCGCGCCACTCGGGCCCGCAACCTCGCGAGTCCTTCGGCGCCTCCGGCGGCGCCGCAAATGCACTGGAACAGAGGAAACATGCAACCGCCGCAACGGCGCTCGACCGACGTATCAATACTTGAATGACGCTCATGAATACCCGACCTCCCATTTGACTTGAAAATGATAGAGGCTCGCACCGTCAACGGGGCGTCAACGGGGGTAAACTTCCGTAAATTAATTGCGGCCTACTACACGCTCCCAGATTTTGCGCCGAACGGTCTCTTCACCCTGCGTGCCGCTCCGGTTTGTAAATATCAGACGATCTCCTTCGAACGAGACCTTCTGCGTGTAGGTCATGCCGTTCTCGGCGGGAGAAAGCGACGAGGACACATGGTGGGCCACCTCGGAGGACTTCGCGTTGAAATCCCAGGTGCCGTGGTAAGCGTAATAGCTGTCGAATGCCAGGACCTTCGACGCCGCGAGATTGGCATCGTCTTGTGATGCGATTCGTTGGCTCGGAACCTCGAACCTGATCCGCTCCGGCGCGGCGATGTCCACGCTCATCCACCCCGATTTATCGTAAATCAGCAGACCGGTGGAGCGTGCCTGATAAAACGGGTCAACGGTCGACCCGTGCGGTCCCGAATAGTCGATGCGCACCAAGCGCCAGACACCGATCAACCCTTCCCGGGTCACCGTCTTCGGCGGCTTCTCTTGCGCACCGAGCGTCCCGGCCGAGAGCGCGAAAACACCGATCACGCCATAGAGCCAGATCGCAGCGCGCCGGCTGCGCGCCGCAGGCACATCAGCCATTGCGTGGCAGCACGGACCTGATCAGCCCATCGACCTCGAGCAGCGAGTAGGGCTTTGCGATGAACAAACGCTTGCGGCCCCTGGTCACCGATTGGGCCGCGGTTTTATCGCCCGAGGTCATCAGCATCGGCACTTCGGGATGGTGTTCATGAAGCCAGATCGACAGCGCATTGCCGTTGAGCTCCCCTCGCAGATTGACGTCCGAGAACACCACGTCGATGCGGGTGTTGCTGGAAAAAACGACGAGCGCTTCTTCCACGCTGGCAGCCTCCACAACGCGATAGCCCGAATCACGCAGGTATTCGGAAGTCGGCCATCGCAACAGAAATTCGTCCTCGACCACGAGTATCACGGCGCGAGCATCCGCCGAGTCCTGGACCAGCGTTTCGACAAGGTCCACCATCCCGCATCCTCTCAATTTTTTGACGCGCGGCGACGCTCCACCAAGTTTCTGATCCGAGCCTCCACATCCTTGGCCTCATAGGGCTTTTTGATCGGCCCTTCCTCGCATAAATCGTGGGATTCCTGTGCCACGCCCGCTATTCCCGAAGTCAAGATAACATCGATGTCCGAGCGTGTCTGTCGGATGCGGCGCGCCAGCGAAAAGCCGTCCACGTCGCCGGCAAGCTTCACGTCCGCCAATACGATGTCGAGCTTCCGCCCGCTCTCCAATACGGCCCAAACATCCTGCGCGGCAACCCCTTCGATGACCCGATAGCCGCAATCGCGCAAATGCTCCGCGATGACCATGCGTATCAGCACATCGGGCTCCACCATCATGATGGTTTTGGTTTGAGTACTGTCCATGCCGCTACGGTAGAACGGGTGGCTGCAACACGCCTACCGGCGTGAGGGAATCAAGCGTGCCGGCATTCGCCTACCCAAGGCATGTAGAAATTACAACGACTCAGAGATCCGGAACATGCGCATCCTTGGCCGGGGCGGCCACCGCGTGACCGTGGTCGTGCCCTGCGGCGCGCAAAATCGTTTCCGCTTGGGCGGCGCCGTCCGCCGCAAGCGCGGGACTGTAAGCCGTCACCGTGTAGCGGGTCACCATGCGGTCGCTGTGCAGCGCACCGCCGTTTGCGGTGTAGTGGTCCTCGGTGACGATGGCGATCCCGCAATGCTGAATTTCGAAATCGAGTTCCTCGGTGGATCTCTGCAGCGCCATGTTTTCGCGTGCGCTCGAAACGCGCAAAGCGCCAAGTCCTCCGAGCACGCCCCGACGTCCGCAGCTGTCGCCAACCACCACGCTACCGCCGGCCTGATAAAGCCACGTCGCGGATTGCGGCAGACTGCCGGCGCCCGCGAAACCGCCATACTTTTCGATCAGTCCCTGCTCGAGCGCGCTCTCGTGAACCGCATTGGGGGGTGAGTAGCCGACCGTGTGTACGATGGCCATGGCGCGCTCGCGTCCGGAAATCGGTGTGAACATGACCTCGAACGATTCGCCGTCGCTCTCGTAATTTCCCTCCGCTGCGGACACAGCCGAGTTCGATGCGGCGATGACGTTGACGAAGCGGCCGTTGGCAACCGGCTGCATCTTGCCGGTCTCGGTGTCCCGGTAGCTCAGGTTCTCGCTCCATTCGTTGTGATCGCGCAGGTTCTTGGATTTCAGCACCGCTCTCACTTCGTCGGCCGACATGCCGAGCCTCACGCCCGAAATATCGACCATGCCCGAGGAGAAGCGGCTGACTGGGGCGGCTGCGGGCGCCGGCGCGGAAGGCGGCGCGGAAGACGGCGGCGATGCAGACACCGGTGCCGGGGGCGGGGGCGCGCCCGTGGAAGCACTCGACGCTGCGGAACGTGCGGGCACCACGTATCCGGCGGTGATGAGCATTCCCTGTTGTTCCGCCTTGTCACAACGGTACAGGGAAACCGCGCTGCTCTTGATACCCGTCATTCCGTCGGGGCGGGGAATCGGGTCCCCCAGCACGCCGTTGGGCTCGCGCCGATGGCTTTTCGGATCCATCAGGCAATAGTACCGATGCACATTGGGCGGCGAGCCCACTTCGAAATGCCCGCGGATGATTTCTTGATCGCCTTCCCGGAGCGATTGCTTGATGGAGGAAAATAGGCCGTCTTGCGGAAGAGTCTTGGGCTCACCGGCGTCCGCGTCTGCCGCGGCGCCCCCCGCCGTTGCTCCCTGCGGGGCCGGCGCATCCGCCTGCACCCTGAAACCGCCACCGAAGAGCAACACCAGCCCCGCCACCCACGCCCGCGTGGCGCCGCATCGAACTCGTCGCGATGTCTCCAAGGTTCCCCCTCAAGCACGGTCTGATGAATTATTGGTTCCCGGATTCTAGTCGCTGGCGGACCGTACCGCACTAGCACACCCCCTCCCGTGATGCCTGGCCGGTATGGCGACATGCCGACTTGGTAGTTCCTGCCAGCGACCGGCGCGCCTAGGATTCGGGCGAGGGCATTGGGAGAACGGCCATGGAACCAGGGTTGGGAAAGCACGTCTACCGTGAATATTGCTGGCTCTCGGCACTCTTGGTGGCAGTGCTGATTGCCGCCGCGTGTTTCGGGACGGGACCACGCAATGAGACCGCCTCGGCCTCGAACGATTCGGCTGCACCGGGCCGTTGAACCGACCAATGAGGTGCTGTTCAGCTGCGGCGAGCGAGCTGTAGTTTCACCCGTGGAGCATTTGCTGATTGGCGCCGCGGGTTGTCTCGCGCTCAGCTGTGGTTGCGGATGATCCACACCGCGGCGGCAATCACGCAAGCGGCCGACGCCCGGATCCAAGTCACGTGCTCATGAAGCACGAACGCGCCGAGTAACGTGCCGAAAACGATCGATGTCTCGCGAACGGCCGCAACGGACGCAATGGGCGCCCGCGTCATCGCCCAGAGAGCGAGCACGTAGGAAGCCAGCGAGAATGCGCCGCACAGCACCCCGATGGGTATGCCGGAGCGTATCTTTGCCCACCCATCGCGCCGATGGGCCACCGCAGCCCATATGAACCAGGGCACACCGATCAGCGTGAACAGCCAGAGGCCGTAGGCAACCGGATGCCCCGACCGCCGAGCCCCGACCCCGTCCACCATGGTATACGCCGCGATCAGCACGGCATTCAGCAGCGCGAGCGCCGTGGCGGAGGAGGGTTGCCGTCTTGATCGGCCCTCGAACACCAACGAGATCAGAGCGCAGGACAGAAGCGCGATACCGAGCCAGACTGCTCCGGAGAGTCGCTCGCCGAGCAACGCGCTGCTTGCCGCGGCGACCAGAAGCGGCGCGGTCCCGCGCATCAAAGGATACGCATGACTCAAGTCGCTTACCCGATACGCCGTGGCCAAAACGATCCCGTAGAGAAGCTCGAGGACAGTGGAGACCGCCAGATAGGGCCAGCTGGCGGCGTCGGGAGAAGGCAATAACGGCAACACCGCCGCCGCGATCAGACCGGAACTGGAGTACAGGACGGCGGTTGCGACATGCTTGTCGGGCCGTGCCTTGACCAGCATGTTCCAACTCGCGTGCAGGAGCGCGCCGAGCAGTACCACCAACAGGACTTCTATGCTCAACGACCGCTGCTCACGAACCAAGGTCCACGGTACCCCGGTGTACCATAATGTGCTCTCACGCCCGCCTCATGGAGCCGACGATTCTTCACGCCAAGTAACATGCAGCGGGCGTAAAATAAGCCATGGAACGGGATCTGTTGCCGTGGATATTGGGCGGTGCATTGATCACCACCGGTGCGATCGCCGCCGCGATTGAATTCAGCGGCCGTTCCCCGAGCGCCCCCCGCACTGCGCCCGCATCGAGTGCACTCGGCGCGTCTGGCGTCGCGGCCAACGTCACCGCTTCGTCCCCCGGCTCCACCCCTGGCCCGGTGCCGGCGTCCGCGCCAAGTTCGGAGTCCGCAGCGCCCGGCGCAGCGCCTGGGTCCTTCGCGGCGGGCGCAGCCGGCACTGCATCCTCTGAGTTGCCGGCGGGTGAAGTGTGGCAGTGCATCGTCAACGGCCAGAGGGTTTTCTCCGACACGCGCTGTGCAAACGATGCGTCGGTCAGACAGATCAGCGATCTCAATGTGATGGATATGCCCGCACCCCAGCCGGCGACCTACGGAAAGTATATGCCCGCATATGGCGGCGCCCCCTCCGCCTCGACGCCGCCCTACCCCGATGATGCGGACGACACGGGCAACGTATCGGGCGATCTCTATCCGGGGCAGGCGCTCATCCTGGCGCGCGAACGGGCGCGGCGAGAGCATTTGAGTCGCCATGACAGCCACGTTCGCCCGCCGCCGAACCACGGTTCGCCAGGGCCGCGCAATCCCCGATAGCCGGGCGCGCGGCGGTCGGACTCAAGTCCAATCGCCCGAATTATTCGAGCCTCGATCCGACAACAGATTGGCCAAAAGCCCCCCGACGATGGCGCCGCCGACCTGCAACGCAATGTCGCGTCCGGTGCCGCCGGGACCATCGCGTTCCTGGGTGCCCGTTGCGTCCTCCTCCTGCTCGATGCGCGAGACCACCCAGTCGAACTTGCCGCTGGTGACCGCGGCGCGGCAGTAACGGCACTCGCCGATCTGATTGAGCGCGAGGGGCGCCCCGCAGCTCGGGCAGGTGTTCTCCAAGGTGCCGGGCTTTTCCGTCGTCGCGACGCCCACCGAGCGTTGGAAGGTCCAGTCCTCGGTGAACGAGCGCACCGTGCGATCGCCGAATACGATCCTGTTGTCCTTGTCCACTTCGAAGTCCGCGGCGGATGCGCTCACCCGGACGGTGAGATCGTCGAACACCCGGCCGTGCACGATCTGCACGGGATCGATGCGTTGCACCGACAGATTCTCCATGAGGTTGCGTCGTCCTTCGGCGGCCATCGTCTCGATTTGGGCGCTCCAGGTGAAGTAGGCGCCGGGGCTCAAGAAGGCACGTCCCGCATCGAGATTCTGCCGGCACCAGGCATCTTGCAGCGCGAGGAATGCGGTTTTCACCCGAGCTTGAAATGCATCGAGCGAGAAGCTGGGATCGGTCGTGCGCAAACTTGCCACCCCCTCATCGAGCGTGGCCGCGGCGACCGCGAGGGACGATCCCGCCGCATAGCCGATGAACGGCGCACCCTGCACGTCCGTCACCACCCATTCCACGGAACCGTTCGTGACGCTGGCGCGACAGTGAGCGCAGGTTCCGTCGAGATTCAGCCGCAGCTCGGCTCCGCACGCCGGGCAGCGCGAGGCAATCACGCCGCCATTCTCGGGCGTGCGCGCCGCCGCGCTGCGCGTAAACGTCCAACGCTCGCCATGCCGTTGATCACTGCCTTCATCCGAGAGTACCTGATTCGCCTCGCCCAGCATTCGGGCGCGATAGACGAGATCGAAATGAATGTCGATGCGCTGACCCGACTCGTCGCAGCCCGCGTTGTCCACATGTACGGCGCGCACATTCAGACTCTCGAGCAGCGCATGCTGGTGCAGGGAGCTCGCTCGCGCGATGCCACTCGAGACTGCGGCAAATACACGGTCATCGAGATAGGGTCGGATGGCCGCCGCATCGTTTCGCTGGATGCCGCGCTTCACCAAGAAGAAAATCATCTCGGCGCGCTGCAGGAAGACTTCGAGCTCGAATCCCGGATCGCGAGCGCGGATCGCATCGGTGGCGGCGCGAACGCCCAGTGCGGCTGCGCCATACAGCGCCGCGGTTCCGCCGCCGCGCCGCGCGCCGCCCTCGAGTGCAGTGCCAAGCACGGCCAGCGCCGCCGGGACGGCGGCGGATGCCATCGGGGGCGTCGCGGCCACCGACCCCATGGACGCGCCGCGCGAGGAGCGCCGAATAAAGAAATAAACAATGACGGCGACGACGAGAAGCCCGATCAGTCCGTCGACCGAGCCGCCGCCCGACCCGAAGTGACCCGACGAGTGGCTACCACTCGAGACGTGTCCGGATGAGCCTGCATGGCCGCCTCCGCCCGCGCGCCCATAGGCACCCCCGGCAGCTCCCCACGCGGCGGCGGCCGCGATCCGCCTCATGGCGCGAGCGAAGCTCCGCAATCGCCACAAAACTTCGCGCCGGGACTCGCCGCCGCTCCGCATTGAGTACAGTGTGCCGCCCTGGGCGGTGCGATGACGGTCCCGCAGCTCGAGCAGAATTTCGCGTTCGGGGAGTTCGGTGCGTGACAGTTCGCGCAAAGGATCGCAGCGCCGGCTGGGCCCGCAGGTGGCACGGCGCCGCCGCCCGGCGCCGGTTGGCCGCCGCCGGATCCCGGCTGCGCACCGGGAGGCATCATGCCCACACCGGCGACGATCCCACCCAACCCCATGCCCACGCCGAGCGCGGCCGTTCCGTTACCCCCACCCGCTGCCGCGCCCTCGCCGATGCCTTTCAACGCAGCACCGACGCCGTATTCTCGAAACCCGCCCGCCAGCCGGGTGTAGGCGCTGTCCTTGCGCAGGCCTTTGAGAGTCTTCTCGTCCTCGGGAGAGAGGCTGATCGTGACGTTCCCGAGCCGGGTAATCTTGACCCCGTAAGGAGTCAACGCCGCCTGGACGTCCGCGAGCAGCGTGGATTCGATCTCCGCGGTGCGTCCGGCGATGCCGAGCACGGGCCATTTCTCCGCGGTCAGTTTGCGCACGACACCGGTGCGCAGGGCTTTTAAGATCTGTTCCCGCGTCCAGTCGGTGACCAGCTCGTTGGACACCTGTCGGGTGCCGACCAAGGTGAGGATCAATGTCGCGGGGTCGACCACCGACAGGGCGTACTCGCCGAAGACGCGCAGGCCGACGGCCAGCCCGGTCTCCGGATCTTCGATGTTGTCGATCGGTCCGCCGAAGGGAAGATTGACGAACTCGCGCGTAGCGACGAAGTAGAGCTCGGCCCGATACATGTTGCCGCCGCTCGCCCAGTCGACGATATCGCCCAGGAAAGGGATGAGGGCGCCGTCCAAGGTGGATCTTCCCTGCGGCAAGGTCCCGGCAACCTTGCCTTCCTTGATGAAGAGTGCGGTCTCGTCGGGCTGCACCGTCACTTGAGTGAGCTTGCGGATGGTGAGATCCGGCCACTTGTAAAGGATGTCGCCTTTCGCCTCATCCGGCCGCGCAATGAATTGGCGGTTCAAATCTCCCTTTCCGAATAGACTCACGATGAAACCTCCCTTAGCCTTTTGCCAGATGCGGAATATAAGCCCAAACGGGTCCGGCTGGCATCGACCAACGCGCGGTCTGGCGCCTGGCGCGCATAAAGTGCCCGAAACATGTTAGAAGGGGCGTCCCTCGAGCAGAACACCGACCAAGGTTCATCGAATGACCGAACGATCTGTCTCTTTCCCGCCCCTCGGCCGCCGCTGGTGCGTGCGCGGCCTCGCGGGCACTTTTGCCGCGCTTGCGGCCGCGGCAATCGGCTTATCCGCCCAGAGCATCGCTGCTGTCCCGCCCCCGGCGGCGCCCGCCCCTCCAATCGCCGCCGGCGCGCCGGCTCCGCATGCATCGACCGTCCCAGCCCAATACGCGGCGCTCGCTGCGAAGCTGCAGAAGGAATTTCCCGAATATTCCATCGACGGCATCAGGCCAAGCGGCGTCGACGGGGTCCTCGAGGTTCTCTTCGGCGGCAATCGCATCATTTATAGCGATAGCACCGGCGAGCACTTCTTCAACGGCCACCTGTTCGACGTGGACAATCACCGCGACCTGACGGACGAGCGTCTCGAGGAAGTGACCCGCATCGATGTCAAGCAGCTGCCGCTCGCGGACGCATTCAACGTGGTCCACGGCAATGGCAAGCGCGAAGTTTACCTGTTCGAGGACCCAGATTGCCCGTATTGCCGCAAACTCGAGGAACAACTTCCCAAAGTCAACGACGTGACTTTCCACGTGTTCCTGTTTCCGCTCACCTCGCTCCATCCTCACGCATACGAACATGCGCTCGGCATTTGGTGCTCAAAGGACCGTCCGAAAGCGTGGAGCGACAAGATGCTCAAGGGGATCGATCCCCTGCCGGCCAAATGCTCGAATCCCCTGGATCGCAATGTGGCCTTGGGCGATAAGCTTCACATCGACGGCACGCCCACGCTGATCCTCGCCAACGGACGGCCGCATTCCGGGACCGTGACGGCCGAGGAACTGGAGCACCTGCTCGCGACCATGCCGGTGCATTGACACAGGGCTCAAGGGATCAGCACGATCTTGCCCAGCGCACCGGGCGACACGATGCGGCGATGCGCCTCCGCGGCTTGCGCCAGCGGCAGCTCGATCCCGACCACCGGATCGAGAAAGCCCTTTTCGAGACCGGCGCGGATGGCCCAACCGATTTTGCGCAGCCCCTCCGCCGGCACGTTCCAGAGCGTCATCGCCATGATCGAGGCGTCCCGTGCCATGAGGTCGCGCGGCGTGATCGTGGCGTCGCCGCGGCTGCCGATGACCACCACCCGGCCGCCGCTCGCCAGCATGCGCAGGTCTTGACCGAGATTGACGTTGGCCAGCACCTCGAGGATCGCATCGGCGCCGCGGCCTTGAGTCAGCTCGACGATCTTGGCCTGATACTCATGCGCGTGGTGATTCACGGCGTGGTGGGCGCCCTGCCGGCCGACGAGCTCGAGCCCCTGGTCCGTTCCGGCGGTGCCGATGACGATCAGCCCGGCAGCGCGCGCGAATTGCAGCGCCGCGATGCCGACGCCACCGCTCGCCCCGTGCACCAACAGGGTCTCGGCCGGCGCAATCCGCGCGAGCTGGAACAGCGCCCGATACGCGGTCGCGTAGGGCACGAACAAGGCCGCCCCTTGCGCGTAGCTGATCGAGTTAGGCAACAACTGCACACGAGTTCGCTCGCACAGAGCAAACTCCGCGTAGGAGCCGGTGAGCGTACCCATCGCAAAGACGCGATCGCCGCGAGCGAGATCGCGAACCCCCTCGCCCACGGCCTCCACCGTGCCAGCCGCATCGGAGCCGGGCGTGTACGGAAGCGTCGGATTACGCGCTCCGTACGTACCCGCACGGGCATAGGTTTCGTACGGGTTGACTCCCGCTGCTTTGACCCGAATCAATACTTCCTGGGCGCCGGGTTGCGGCAGCTCAGCATCCTCGATCGCGAGGACTTCGGGACCGCCGAAAGCATGCACACGAATTCGCTTCACGCTGGTATCTCCTGAACGATGAAGAACATGCCGGTCAATCACCCAATCTATCGGCGCATCAGCCACGCCAAGAGCGACAGGACGGCGCTCGCGAGCAGCATGGTGGTGAACGGGAAAAAGAATTTGAAACCGGGCCGATCGATTACGATGTCTCCCGGCAGCCGCAGCCAGGGTACTCGTCCCAGCCAGGGCCACAGCAATCCGGCGAGTACCGCGAGCGATCCGAGCACGATGAGGAGCCGATTCATTTCCTCCTGGGATACTATCTCATCATGAACGTGACCGACGCCGTCCGCAGCCGTATGAGTTGCCGTGCTTTTCTCGACACGCCGGTGCCCCTGGGCACCCTCAGGGAAATCCTGGACATTGCCAAACAGGCGCCCTCGGGAGGGAATTTGCAGCCCTGGCAGGTGCATGTGCTCGCCGGGCAGGCGCTGCGCGAGTTCGTGGGGCTGATCCGCTCGAAACTGCCCTCCCAACCGCAGGGTGAAGGCACCGAGTACGCGGTTTACCCGGCGAACCTCAAGGAGCCGTACCGTTCGCGGCGGTATCAGTGCGGCGAGGATCTGTATGCGACGATTGCAGTCGGGCGCGAGGACAAGCTGCGGCGGCTCGCGCAGTTCGCCCGCAATTACGAATTTTTCGGAGCGCCGGCGGCCATGTTCTTCGTCATCGACCGCATCATGGGCGCTGATCAGTGGGCGGATGTGGGCATGTTCATGCAGAACGTCATGCTGCTGGCGAGGGAGCGTGACCTGCACACCTGCCCTCAGGAGTCGTGGGCTTCCTGGCATCGCAGCGTGACGGAGTTTCTCGGTCTGCCGCCGGAACACATGCTCTTTTGCGGCATGGCCATCGGCTATCGCGATGACTCCGCGCCGATCAATCGGCTGCGCACGGCTCGCGCGCCGCTCGAGGAGTTCGCGAGATTCCACATTTGAGGAGACACGCGATGATTGCACCCAGACGCGGCATCGAACAAGCAATGGCTCCTGAAGGCCCTTCTTCGGTGCGGCCACCCGCCGCCCGGGGATTCGCCGCCAGCTTCGGTCTCGACCCGAGAGTGGCGCTGCTCACCGTGCTGGTCGATCTCATGGCGAACAGTGCGACCATCGCCAGCGCGGGCCTGCTCTACGAAGTCGAGCTCGGCGCAGCCGTCGTACTGACGGTGATCGCCTACAAGGCGCAACGAGCCTGGTACGGCGACGATCGCGATTCAGCGCTCATCAAGGCCCTGGTCGTCGGACTTCTGACCGCCATTCCCGTTCCCATCAGTCCCCTGTTCGCACTCCCCGGCGGCGCCATCGGTTTATTGCGGGTGCTGCGACACAGGGGAAATTGACAGGTCATCCGTTCGCCTTCACGAACGGGAAGATGCGCACCCGCCGGCCGGTTGCCGCGAATATTGCATTCGCGACCGCGGGTCCGACCGGAGCGACTCCCGGCTCCCCGACGCCCGTCGGGGCTTCGGTCGACGGCACGATGTGCACTTCCACCTTGGGCATCTCATTCATTCGCAGCACGCGATAATCGTTGAAGTTGGACTGTTCCACGCGACCGTCTTTGAGGGTAATGGCGCCGTATAGCGCCGCGCTGATACCGAACCCAATGCCACCTTCCATTTGCGCCGCGATGACGTCGGGATTGATGGGCGTGCCGCAGTCGACGGCGCATACGACGCGGTCGACCCTCACCTGGCCCCTGTCATCGACGCTCACTTCGGCGACCTGGGCGACGAATGTCTTGAAGGCCTCGGCCACCGCGATCCCGCGGCCTTTACCCTTCGGCAGCGGAGCGCCGTCCCAGCCGGCTTTCTGCGCTGCGAGCTCCAGCACGCGCTTCATGCGCGGCTGATCGGCGAGGAGCTTGCGGCGCAGCTCGAACGGATCCTGACCCGCCGCATGGGCGATCTCGTCGATGAAGGCCTCGACCGCAAAGGTGGTGTGCGAGGAGCCGACCACCCGCCACCACAAAACCGGCACGCCGACCTCGGTCGTCGATAGGTCGACGGCAATGTTGGGAATCTTGTAGGCGAGATTCGCGGCGCCCTCGACGGAGGTGGGATCGATACCGTCTTTCATCATCGCCGCGAACGGAGTGCCGGTCATGATGGACTGGCCGACGATGACGTGCTTCCAACCCGTGAGCTCGCCCTGCGCATTCAGCGCCGCGTCGAGCTTGTGGTAATACATGGGTCGATAGAGCCCACCGGTGATGTCGTCTTCGCGCGTCCACTGCAGCTTTACCGGTGTACCGTCCGCACCGCGCGCTTTCGCAATCGATACCGCTTCGACGATGTAGTCGGACCACGCGTTGGCGCGTCGGCCGAAGCTGCCGCCCGCGTAGAGCGTGTGGATGGCCACCTGCTCGGGCTTCAGTCCGCAGGCTTTCGCAGCGTTCTGTTGGTCGACGGTCTGAAATTGGTCCCCCGCCCAGATCTCGCAGCTGTCCGCGGTCAGCTTGACCACCGCATCGAGCGGTTCCATGGGGGCGTGCGCCAAGTAGGGAAACTCGTAGCTGGCGGAGACCCGGCGGGCCGCGCTGCGTAGAGCCTCGGCGGCATCGCCCTGCTTGCGCGCCGAGCGTGCGGGCTGGTCGGTGAGCCGCCGATAGCTCTCCATCAGCTCAGCGGAGCTGCGCTTCTCGGCATGGGTCTCGTCCCAATTCACCTTAAGCGCCTCCCGCCCGCGCTTGGCAGCCCAGAAGCTGTTTGCGATCACGGCGACTCCACGGGGCACTTGCACGATCTTGACCACGCCGGGGATGGCGGAGGCGGCGGTGCCGTCGAAGCTCTGCACGGTCGCGCCAAAGCGCGGCGCCCGCCTGAGCAAGGCGACGAGCATGCCGGGAAATGCGGTATCCAACGTGAACTGAGCAGTGCCGTCGCATTTGGCTGGAACGTCCACCCGCGGCACCGGATGTCCGATCAGCTTGAAATCCCGCGGATTCTTCAATGTAACCGTGTCGGGTATGGGCAAGGAGCGGGCGATGGGGACTAAAGCGCCAAACGTCGCCTGCCGATGAGTGGCCGCGTGAAGGACTACTCCATCATCGACGACGAGTTCCGACTGCGTAACGTGCCACTCCTTGGCTGCTGCGGCCACGAGCACGGCGCGAGCCTTGGCGCCCGCCTCGCGAAGCTGCAGCCAGGAGTTCGCCATTGCGGAGCTTCCACCCGTGCCCTGCATCGTGCCGAAGGTCAGGTTGGCATAGCGCTTGGCGTCTGCCGGCGCGCTCTCCACCCGGACGCGTTCCCAATCGGCATCGAGTTCCTCGGCGACTAGGGTGGCGATGCCGGTATAGGCGCCCTGTCCCATTTCAACGTGCTTGGCGATCACGGTGATACTGCCGTCGGCGCCGACACGCAGGAAGGCATTCGGGACAAAGGCGGCCTTTTCCGCCGGTGCACCGCCGGTGAGCGCCAGCGCGCGCCTCGATGAGGCGGTCCATTCGAATCCTATGGTGAGAGCTGCAACCGATGCGGCACCCGCGTTCTTCAGAAACGCGCGACGGCCCCCGCGAACGTCCGATGATCGAGTGGCCATGGTCATGCCTTCAGAGATCGAGCCGCTTCATGAATCGCGGCGCGTATTCGGGAATATGTGGCGCAGCGGCAGATGTTGCCGCTCATCGCAGCGTCGATGTCGGCATCGGTGGGTGCCGGACTTTTTGAGAGCAGCGCCGTCGCCGACATGATCTGGCCGGACTGGCAGTAGCCGCATTGCGGCACCTGCAGCTTGATCCAAGCCGCTTGCACCGCCTTGCCCGCGCCGCCATCCAAACCCTCGATGGTGGTCACCTGGCGGTTCGCCACCGAGGCGAGGGGCGTGACGCAGGAGCGAATCGCCACGCCGTCCAGATGCACGGTACACGCACCGCACATGGCGATGCCGCAGCCGAACTTCGTGCCGGGCAGTCCTGCAACCTCCCGTACCGCCCAGAGCAGTGGCATGTCCGGATCCGCATCAAGCGTGGTGGCTTTTCCATTGAGCGTGAAAGTCGTCGGCATGATCGTTACTCGTCGAAGGGCGCCTGTGCCAGCCTAAGGGCTGCAGGTCTCCAGAGCAATGGCGCCTCGGCAATCGATCCGTCGAGCGCTACAGGGACCGCGCCAACGCGTCGAAGAACACGGCCTGCTCGTCGTAGAAGGCGTCGGGCATTTCCGCCTTCTCCCACGTCGACCACTGCACGAGAATGAGCCCTCGGCTCGGATCGATCGCGATGCTCTGACCGTAAATGCCTTCGGCCCAGAAGGAATGTTTCGCGGTTTCCGTCACTTGTTCGTGCTTCGGGGGAGAGGTGGCGTCGAGAAACCACCACTGATATCCGTATTGACCATCCGGAGCCGAGGGCGTCACGGATCCCTGTGCTTGGGTCCAGGTCGTGGAATCGCGGATCCAATCGGGTGGCAGCAACCGTTCCCCGCTCGGCAGCCGTCCATCCCGCGAAACGAACAGCGCGAAGCGGCCCCAATCCCGGAGCGTCGCATTGAATCCGTGACCTCCCATGTCCATGCGTCCGGGGATGAGCGCCTCCCAGACGCCGTCGGATTCCATGGCAAAGCGGCTCCAGATCCGGGCTTGCAAGTACTTCGCGATCGGCATCCCTGTCGCCTGCTCCAGCACCCGGCCCGCGAGCCATGCACCGCCCGTGTTGTACGACCAGCGCTCGCCCGGCGCCACACCGGGCGAGCGCTTGACGGAACGGATGAGGCCGAACACGCAGTCGTAGGGCTGCGCTTCCGCCTCGCAGCGCGTCAAACGAGCGAAATCGGAATCGGGGTCTGCATAGTTCTCGTTCCAAGCGACCCCTGAGGTGTGTTGCAGGAGCTGGCGCAGGGTCACATCGCGCCAAGCGCTATCGCGAAGCTCCGGAAGGTAGTCGATGACCGGATCGTTCAGCGATTTGATCGCGCCCTCCCCGATGGCCACTCCGATCAGGATCGACACCACGGACTTCGCAACCGAACGGGACGTCCACAGGGTCTGCTCGGTGTTGCCCTTGCCGTAATACTCGTACGCGACGGCCCCGTCCTTCAAGACCAACAAGCCCGTCACCGATTGATGCCGGAGGTAATCCTCGAGACCGTAGCGGCGTCCATGGATGCGGTAGCCGACCGGGAGCAGCGCGCGCCGGGCGCGCGGCAGCGCAAAGGGGCTGCTCTCGCCAACGTGAAATACATCCCCTGCATACATCCGAAAGGTATTGCGGAAACCGACGACGCGCTGCGCCTGGGTCCAGAGCAACATATCCTTCGGGTCCGGAATCCGGGCATCGTACGGTTGCGGGCAGGATGTCAGACCCCAGGCCGTGCAAGCGGCCCCCGCCGCCTCTCCCGCATCGACCGGCACCGCCATGAGCGTCACGGTCACGCAGCATGCAGCCGCGAGGAGCTTTCTGATGTTCGCCATGCGGTTTAGTATCCGCGAAAGATCGGCGCGACGACAGCCGCCGCGGCCCTACGAGGAGAGACGGTATGGTCGACTGGAGAATCTATGCACTCGGCTCGGCGGTGTTCGCGGCGCTGACCGCGCTGCTGGCCAAGCTCGGCGTCGTCGATATCGACTCCAATCTCGCCACCTTCGTCCGAACGGTCGTGATTCTCGCGCTTTGTGCACTCGCGGTGACGATCCGCGGCGGTTGGGCATGGGGGACAGTGTCGCCGCGGTCGCTCAAGATGCTGTCATTGTCGGGAATCGCCACCGGGTTCTCGTGGCTCTGCTACTTCAAAGCGCTTCAGGCCGGCCCTGCCTCGCGCGTCGCGCCCATCGACAAGCTGAGCGTGGTGTTCGTCGTGCTCCTCGCGGCCCTGTTCCTGCGCGAGCCATTGACGCTCAAGGTGGGCGTCGGCGCCGCGCTCATCACCGCCGGTGCGATACTGATGGCGATATGAACCTAAAATACTGCCATACCGCCTTCCTGAGCGGCGTCTCGTCCCTGGCCGTGGCGTTTTTCGCCGCCGCCGCTCCTCCTCCGGAGCCGCCACCCGCCGCCGCGCCACCCGTCGCCGCAGCACTCTACCGGACGACTCAGAGCCTCGTGCTCGGTTCGCCCGACCGCTGGGATTACCTCGCCTGGGACGCGCTGTCGCACCGCGTCTTCGCGGCCCACGAATCGACCGTCACGGTCGTGGATGCCGATCGGCTGAGCATCGTCGGCCAGATCCCCGTCGCCGGAGCGAACGGTATCGCCATCGTGCCGTCTTTGCACAAGGGCTACGCGGGCAGTTCCGCGACTCGCAGCATCGTCGTGTTCGATCTTGCGTCGTTGAGTGTTCGCAAACAGATCCCCTCGGACGAGGATACGGATGGCGTGGTTTACGACCCCGAAAGCGGGCACGTATTCGTGATGCATGGCGATCCGAAATTGGTGACGGCGGTCGACGTGCGCTCGGATTCCGTCGCCGCACGCATCGAACTCGGCGGCAAGCCGGAGTTCGCGGCCGCCGACGGCGCGGGAAAACTGTATGTGAACGTCGTGGATCAGGGCAACGTGCAGCGCATCGACACGCACTCGCTCCGGGTCGACGCGACCTGGCCGCTTCCCGGCTGCGAGCGCCCGCATGGGATGGCGATCGATGTACACGCGCACCGGCTGTTTTCCGGATGCGTCAACCAGCGGCTGATGGTGCTCGACCTGCACGATGGGCACGTGGTCGCCCAGTTGCCGATCGGCAGCGGGAGCGATGCGCTCGGCTTCGATCCGAAGCGCCACTGGGTGCTGAGTTCGAACGGCGTGGGAACCCTGTCCGTGATTCGAGAAACAGGTCCCGATCAGTACGTGCCGATGCCGGAGGTGACGACACAGCCCTCCGCCCGCACCATGACCCTCGATCCCGAAACGGGCAGGGTATTTCTGCTCGCGGCAGAACGCGTCGAGAAGGACTCGCGCGCGGCCGACCCGCGCAAGCGCTATGGCATCAGCCCCGGGTCGCTGCGACTACTCGTGGAACAGCCCTCGGATGCAGGCGCCCCCATCGCCGGGAATGATCGATAAGACTTTGGTTCATAAGGCTTTGCCTCATAGAGCGAGTAAGCGCAGCTGCCAGGTTCCGTGCCCACATGTCGGACGTGCCAGATTACCAAATTGGATAGCCGGCGCCCCGCCTGGCGTGTTAGCGTCGGCCTTTGGTCGCCGTCAATTTGTCGCGGGGTCACATCATGCGGGAACTGGATAGGGCGCTGCTCGACATAAACTTCGTCCGCGAGCACATCGCTCGTACCACGGAGTTCAAGGGCTACGGCCCCCTCACCTTGGCAGCTACCGGCGTCTTGGCGTTTGGCGTGGCTGCAGTTCAGGCCCAATTCCAGCCTTCGTCACACGGCCGGTCGCTCGAATTCATTGCGATATGGTCCGCCACTGCTGCAGTCGCAGTGATCCTCATCGGGATCGAGGCCGTGGTGCGTTCCCGCCGGATTCACGTCGGAATGGCGGTGGAGATGCTTCAGTCCGCGATCGAGCAATTCCTGCCGGCCGTCACCGCCGGCGTGCTCATCGCCTTCGCCCTGGCGCGCTGGTCGCCGAGCTCGCTATGGATGCTGCCGGGACTGTGGCAAATCGTCTTCAGCCTGGGGGTATTTTCCACAGCGCGAATTTTGCCGAAGGCCGTATTCATCGTCGGTATTTGGTATCTCGGATGCGGCCTCGCGTGCCTGGCCGTCGGTCAAAGCGACCCTCTTTCGCCCTGGTCGATGGGCGTCCCTTTCGGCGGGGGCCAATTGCTTGTAGCATGCATCCTACAAATATGTCGCCGCTCGAGCCACGCCGATGAATAAAGGGAAAGGCCGCACAGCCGAAGGTCGTTACGCCTATCCGAACCTCGATCTCGTCATCCACGAACGGGCGAGATTGAGCATGATGACTTCGCTGATCGCGCATCCCAAGGGGCTGCGATTTTCGGATTTGAAACGGCTCTGCAATCTGACCGACGGTAACCTGAGCCGGCACTTGCAGTTGCTTGCCTCTGAGAACCTGGTCGCGATCACGAAAAGCTACGAGGACAGCAGGCCTCAAACTTGGTGCCGACTCACGGCCGAGGGGAAGCGCCGCTACGTACGTTACCTGTCCGTGCTCGAGCAGATCGTGGACGACTCTGCCGCCAGGCATAAATCCGCCGACGCGGTGCTCGCGGGCTCCTCGGCCGGCTGAGCGGGCCGGGTCAGGGGGAGGATCCTCCCCACGTACTCCCATAGTTGCTCAGCAAAATCTGGATGCCGAAGTAGCCGATGAATTGGGGCTCGGCGCTCACTCCGCGACCCGCCATGAACAACGCGATCAAGCCGCGCTTCATCTGGTAGCGCCCGCCGAGGTCCAGCGTGGTGGTGGAGGTCGATAGCGGTCCTAAAGGACGGTCGCGGTAGATCTCAGCGGCCAGGTCGAAGCGCTCGGCGAATGTGTGGCCAGCGACCAACCCGAAGATCTCCTCGCGCGGTCCCCGCTTCGGAAAATAATAGCCCGCTTCCATGTCCAGATCGACGGCGCCCAACTTGGTCGCCGCCTCCAAAGGCACCAATAACCGCGGACCCGGCGAGCCGATGCCCCGCTGCTGAGCGGAGAGCGTCGAGCCCGTATCGATTTGCGGGAAAAAAGACACCTGCCATCCCTCCTCCCCCTGATCGATGAAGCGCCATTTCACGCCCGGATAGGCATTGCCCGAGCCGGAGTGGCTCGCTCGAGCGTCGGCCGTCTCGAAAACATACGGGACCTCGTACGTGAGCTGTATCCGGTCTCCAAGGCCGAAATTCACGTCGATCTGGGGCATTTGATACGACGCACTGCCGCGTTCGATCATCTGCGCAGCGGCGATGTTGATCTCCCAATTACCGTTGCCCGGTGTTCCCGGGTCGTTCGACAGGAACGGAGGTCCCGCCTGCGCCATGCCGACGCGCGGAATCATCACTGCAAGTGCTCCAGTGCAGCACACAGCGAATACTCGCACGCGGGGCGGCAAAGGTAGCTTTTTCACCGCCGATCTCGGGCGAAGTACAAACGGCGAATGCTGCATGGGCCGGCGCTTCACGGACTTTACAAATTTATAACATTAATACTGCGCAGCGGCCGCGCGTCGTGTCATGAACTGTAACAATTCACCTCGAAACTGCCTCGTTCCAAAAAAGACCTCGCGGCGATCGATGGAATTCCTCCATTGAGTCACCCCGAGGTGTCGACGTTTAAAACGAGGGTTTCATGTCCAAGAGATTTCTCAATAGCCATTTGGTTTTCCTCGCATTTTTGGGAGGGTCATCGCTCGCCGCCAAGGTTATTACGGCTACAACCTGGACAAGATCACGACGGACTATGAGTACATCGGCATCATTTCAAAGTTTTCGGGCTGGACCTTCGACAACAAGCTGTACACCTACGGCTATTACCATGACGGCTACAACGGTCTCGACCCGGGCGGCGTGCTGGGGACCGCCCTGAAGAACGCCAAGGTGGGCGTGACCATGGAAAACATCACCGATCGAAAATCCATTTATTTTCTCAACGGCTATACGAACGGGTCCACGCCTGCGGGATACATCAACGGCAACCCGCTGTTCTTTACGCTGCCGGGACGCAGCGTTCAGCTGAACTTGTCCGCATCCTTCTGAAGCGGTTCGCGGAGCCTCCTGCTCAGGCTGAGCTGCCCGCACCGCGGTGATCGACCAACGACGCCGCGGTGCGGGCCCGGGTTATCGGAACTGCAAGGTATAGCCCGCTTGCCAGCCGTTCTTCGTCGGCTCGATGTCGAATGACGTTCGGACATCGGGATGCTCGCGCCGATCCAGCACGAAGCGGGCCGTGGCTATGCCCAAAGCGGCGCCCGCCACGGTATCGGACGTCCAGTGCACATTGTCCTTGACCCTGATGTATGCGGTGGCGCCAGCCACGCCATAGCCGATGATGCGGCGAATCCAGCGAAACTCATCGTTGCCGGATTCGGCGAACACGGTGCCGACGGCGAAGGCGGCGCTCGCGTGGACCGACGGGAACGAGTCCCCGCCCGCGCGCCAGCGGTTCGGCGATGTGGTTCCGTCGGGACGCTCCCGTCCGGCGGCATACGACAGAGCCTCCCCTGTCACCGTGCTCAACGCCCCTGCTTCGACCAAAGACCAAGTCTCCCGATAGCCGTCTGAATCGCCGAGGAAGGCGGCGTAGGCGAGGGTGCCGCCGATGATGGCGACTGTCGGCAGCGCATCGCGGACGGCGTTCTTGTCCTGACCCCCGTTCAGCACTGCGTTTGCACCGGTCGCAAAGTGGTCACGCACGCGTGCATCGAATTCGTGGGCGACGCCGACCGCGGCCAGAGAGCCGGCGAACGCCAACCAGTCCTCCCCGTCCCAGCGAATCGGGGCGGTGAAGTAGAGCTTCACGTCCTCCACGGTGTCTGACCACACCGATGAATCGGCCCGGGCCGTCAAGGGCATCAACGCGCACCCCAGGCAGGCCGCGGCCAAGGTCAAAGGAACGTTTACCGGCATGATGTTGCCCGGATCCCCGTCATGTGGAGGTCGCTAATTTGTGATAACTTTGTGGTACAAAGTATAGGAGCCTACACTCTGCGTTGCAAAGCGCCGGAGGTGCGAATGAGCAACCGCCGAAGTCCGCGTTCGGTGCCTGAAGGGGCGCTTGCGCCGTTTGCCATTGTTTTCGGAACATGCAGCTTTCTGCCAAAGGAGCGGGCCGCAGTATACCTGCCCTCCTCACTCATGCGCGCGGATCTTTGGGTGCTCACGCGGCGGACCGGAGCAGTTGCGATGGGCGCAACGACGTGAACGCCGCCAGACCGCTCAAAACCGAGGAGGCACCTGCGCCGGTCGAGAACTCCGCGGACACGGGCCGCGACGCCGATGCGTTCTCACCCCCCCACCCCTCTGCGGCGCTTCTGGCGGCGAGCATTTCGATCTTGATTCTGCCCATTCCGTTCATCTTTACCCACGGTCCCGTGTGGGCGACGCTACAGCTGCTCCCTCCGTTGCGGACGGCGGGCTGGGTTGCGCTCGCGTTCAACACGGGGGCGCTCGTTCTCTGTGGGGTCTCGAAGCCGCTTCGGACACCCATCGGCGTTCTCACCTACCGCCTTGCGTTCCTGTACGGCGGAATTGCTTGGCTGTCGGGCCTCGTGATCACCTACCTGTCATGGGGACTCGGGGCGGTGATCGCAGGCATCGTCTGCCTCGGCGGGGGCGTCGTGACCACCGGTCTCTTGGCCACGCTCACGAGTGGAGAGTGGAAGGGATTCTTACCGCTGCTCGTTTTCGTCGTGCTTACATTCGCGAGCCGAACCGCGGGCATCCGGCTTGCGCGACATGGCATGCAATATCGCCGCTAGCGCGGATTGGCAGGCGGCGGCGGCTCGCTCGGATGCGCGTCGTATACAATCCAGATCGATAGCCCATGAGCACATCCCCTCTGTCTCTCCCGGCGGCAGCACATTCCCCCACGCGCGAGCGTTTGCGCGGCATCGCCTCCATGGCCGCCGCCGTATTCGTCTTCTCGATCATGGATGCGACCTTGAAGCGGCTCTCTTCGCATTACGCTCCGCTTCAGGTTTCCTGCATGCGCTGCCTGTCATCGCTCGTCTGGCTGGTGCTGGTCATAGGATACCAACGCTCCTGGGCTCTGCTACGAGCCACCCGGCCCCTGCTCCACCTCGGCCGCGGCGCGCTCGGTATCTGCATGCTGGGGACTTTCGTGTACGCGGTGAACAAGATGACGTTGGCGCAAACGTATTCCTTGTTCCTTGCTGCTCCGCTCATGATGACGGCGCTCTCGGTTCCGCTGCACGGAGAACACGTCACGGGCAGGCGCTGGGCCGCGATTGGCATCGGGCTCTGCGGCGTTCTGGTCATCCTGCATCCGTGGAGCAAAGGGCCGGTGCCGCTCGTGGCGGCGCTTGCAGCCGCGGGGGCCGCGATCTGCTACTCGCTCTCCGCGTTGACGGTGAGGGCGCTCGGACAGGGTAATTCGATCCTATCGACCGTGTTTTGGAACCTGATGCTGGTGGGCGTCGGCGCGGGGCTGCTATCGATTGAGAACTGGCGGGCAATTCCGCTCACCGATTGGCCGTGGCTGGCGGGTACGGGCCTGGCCGGCGCGCTCGGACAGTTCTGGATCACCGACGCATTTCGTCGGGCTCCGCCAGCCGTGGTCGCGCCGTTCGAATACACCTCTATTCTTTGGGCCTTTGCCATCGACTGGATATTCTGGTCGGCCACGCCCTCGTCGAGCTTGATCGTGGGTGCGGCCATCGTGATTGCCACCGGCATTTACGTGATCTGGGATGAGCGCCGATCGGTGGATCTGCCGATGAACCCTGCGAGCCCGCCGCCCTGAAGCGCTACAACCGGCTCGGCCTCAACGGCAACGCTCAACGGCAATGGGATCGGTCATCGACACGATCGACATCATAAGCAACCTTCTGAACTCCGATCGTCGGGGAGAATTGCCAGTCGATGTGTTCGTTTGATCGATACGTCGACAGACCGACCCAATTGCCCGAATCCGCAAGGCTCGCAAGCACGACGTAATCGAGGTGACTGGGGCAGCCCCCCATGGCATGCCTCACCTGCGGGGGTTGATGTCCGGACGCTGCGGTCACGCCGAACATTGCTGCCAGGCAAACTGCAATCAGTGTCGACTTCGAGAAACGCTGGGGCATACGCATGGGGTCGTGAATTTCGGCGTCGCCGGGATGACGGGAACCCGGCATCTGCGACTGCTAGCTGAAGAGAGGCGCCGACGATACTCGAACGACCGTCGGCTTCCCCGCCATTCCTCTACGCACCCCCGCAGTACGAAGCCGCTCCTGGCTGCGTCTAGATGCGTCCGGCGACGACCAGGACGAGGAGCACGATCACCACCAGGCCAAGTCCGCCGGCCGGGTAGTAGCCCCAGCTCCCACTGTACGGCCATGTCGGCAACGCGCCGACCAAAAGCAGAACCAAAAGGATGAGGAGGATGGTGCTTATCGACATGTTGTTCTCCCAAGCGAGCCCAGAGTGCAAATCTGGACGCAAGACTAGCTTGGGTGGGAATCAATGAAAGCCGGGCGGCTGCGACAACCGGTGTAGGGAGGCTCCTACCGCCGCGCTCGAGTCGACCAATACCAATATAACGGCAAGCCGGCGAGCAGCATGGCAACTCCCTGCAAAGCTTGACGCGGCGTCGCCACAAAAGTGTTCACCAAAAGCGCCGTGGTCACGAGGAGGAATGCGAGCGGGATCCACGGATAGCCTGTCGCGCGATAGGCGCGCGGCGCGTCTGGCATCGTGCGGCGAAACACGAACAGGGAACCCGCGGCCAGACCGTAGAACAACCAGGATGCGAAGATCACGGAATCAGTGAGCGTGTCATAGCTCCCCGAGACCGCCAAAGCGCTCGCCCAGACTCCCTGGGCGATGAGCGCCCTTACCGGCACGTTGGAGCGCGATGACAGCCTCGCGAGGCCTCTGAAGAACAGACCCTCGCGCGCCATGGCAAATGGAATCCGGGAGTTGGAGAGCACGCTCGCATGCAAGGATCCGAACGATGAGATCATCATGGCGACAGCGGTCAGAGACACTGCCGCCGGACCCAGAAACCGCTTCAAGACCTCGGTGGCAACCGAGGAGCTGGTCGGTATGCTCGCGATCTGTAGCGGCGTCAGCGTGTAGTAATACGAGGCGTTCACGAACAAGTAAATGGCGCCGACCAGCAGAGTGCCGCCGATGAAGGCGCGCGGCAGGTTTTTTTGTGGATCCCGGATCTCCCCCGCCAGCGGCGCGACATTGTTCCAGCCGTCGTAGGCCCATAACGCCCCGAGCATGGCGGCGCCGAAGCCCGCGATGCCGCCGCGCGCACTCGCGGCCACGCCTTCGCAAGTGCCCGACAGTCCCGAATCCCTGAAATGCTCGAAGCTTCCCGGAGCGAGCAAGAAGGCGCCGACACCGACGCCCACCACCAGACCGATCTTGGCGATGGTTACCACGAGCGCGGTACGACCTCCGGTCGCCACCGTGGTGCAATTGAGCAGCGTCACCAGCCAGATCGCGCTGAGGGTCACGATGGTCAGACCGCCGACCTCGATGTGCACGCTGCCGAGCGCGCCTCCCAGGTGCCATTGCTCGAGCGCGCCACCCAGGGAAACATTCATGAAGATGGCCAGACCCACGGCGAGCGCCGCCTGCGCTCCGGATCTGAACACGGCAAATGCCATCCAACCGAACAGGAATCCGGCCAGTCGCCCGAATGCGCGGCGCAAGTACACATAATCGCCGCCAGCCTCCGGCATCAATGCGGCGATTTCGGAATAGCAAAATGTGCCCGCGAGCGACAACAGCCCCGCCGCCACCCACACCAGCATGACGGTTTTTGCGCTGCCGACGTTGCACGTCATCACGCGCGTCTTCAGGAAGACGCCCGCACCGATCATGTTGGTCACGTTGACGGCAATCGCCGCCCACATGCCAACCCCTCGGATCAGCTCTGGGCTGCCGGTATTTCGCGCATTGGACTGTTGCATCCCTGGTGTAGTATCCGTCAGATGTCGCCGGCGTACTCACGAATTTGGCCCTGGATCTTCGCGGTGCTGTTGGTTTTCATGCTCTACCGCCGGTTCCGCCGCAATTTTGGCCGCCAGCAACTGCGGCCCACCCGCATGATCGTTCGCGTGGCCATACTGAGCGTGCTCGCGGCGCTGTTGGCGCCGATGGGGCTGCGCGGCGGCGTTTATCTGCTCGCCCAGATCACGGGCGCGGCGGCCGGGATCGGGCTCGCGCTGTGGGGCGCGTCGCGGACGCGCTTCGTGCGCGACGGCGAGCGTCTGTTCTACATTCCTCACACCTACACGGGAATTGCCGTTTCGGCGCTGGTCCTAGGACGGATTCTTTACCGGTTCGCCGTCACGTATTCGACGAACGGGTTGCCCGCGCCGGAGAACCCGGCACCGAACGTACTCGATGCGATGGTGAAAACACCCCTGACGGGGGGACTGTTCTTTGTGTTGATCGGGTATTACGTTTGCTATTACTGCCGCTTGATCTGGAAATCCAAGCGGATCACCCGTGCGGATCTGGAGGCGTCAGCGACGCGCTCCGAGTCCGCAGCCTAATCTCTCATGTGACGAAATTATAGAAAACGACGACGGTCAACAAACCGGTGCTGGCAAGCAGCACGTTGTCGCCCCAGCGGGCGATATTACTCAGCATTTGAATCTCCTGATGCCTGTTTCCTCGAGTTCCGCGCCTATCGCGGCCGAGGCCCTTTAGGTGGGGGCGCAAACTAACATTTCCAGGGTCCCCAGAAGCTTGCACTGAGTCGCAAAACCGCGTGAAAGCCCTGCAAATGCCGACTTTTCCGCCGCCCCGGTGGCTCGGATCCCGCCTGAACGCTCGTTCAGGTGGGATTGGCGGTCAAAGGGGCTACTGCCCCGTTTTGATGCGCGTCCAGACCCGTGTGCGTGCCCGGTCGTAGTCCGCGCCGAACTCCGCCGGCAGGTACAGCCGGGCACGAAGTTCCGGAGGTGGATACACCGCCGGATCCTGAAGGATCGCTTTGTCGACAAACGGGCGAGCCTCGAGATTGTCGTTGCCGTAGTGGATGTCGTTGGTGATCGCCGCGATGACTTTGGGTTCGAGAATGAAATTCAAGAACTTGAGCGCCGCCTCCGGATGCGGCGCCGAGGCGGGTATCAGCCAAGCATTGTAGGTGATGTTGGAGCCCTCTTTGGGCAGCGTGAAGGCCAAATGGGCGCCGGTTGAGTCCTCGCGGGCGCGCGCCTGCGCAACCGAGTAGTCGCTCGACCAGGCAATGGCGATGCAGATTTCCTTCGAGGCCAGTTGGTGCCAATAGGAATTGGAGTCGAACATGCGGATATAGGGGCGCACGGCCATCACCGTCCGTTCGGCCGCTTCGAGATCCTGCAGGGAGTCCGAATTCGGATTCTTATGCAGATAGGCGAGCGCCAACTGGATCACATCTTCCGGCGAGTCGAGGAAGCTCACACCGCAGTCCGCGAACCTCGACACCACCTTCGGATCGAACAACATCGCGAGGCTCTCCACCGGGGCGCCGGGCACGCGCGCCTTGACCGCGTCCACGTCGTACATGAAGCCGTTCATGGCGTGCAGGTACGGAACGGCGTATCGATTGCCCGGATCGACCTGCGCCTGAACCGCGAGCACCGCGGGATCGATGTTCTTGAGGTTCGGGAGCTTGCTTTTGTCGAGCGGGAGATAGGCGCCCGCGCGAATTTGACGACCGTAAAAGCCGGTGGTGGTACTGACAATGTCGTAACCGGAGTGGCCCACCATCAGGTTCGCCTCCAACGTCTGGTTGGAATCGTAGGTCTGATAAACCACCTTGATGCGCGTTGCCCGCTCGAAATCGGCGATGGTTTGATAACCGATGTAGTCCGCCCAATTGTAGATATTGAGGACTTGATCGCCTCCCAAGTCCGCCGGCCCGGTGGTGTTTGAGTCGCGGCGGCCGCCGCAACTCGAGGCGAGAGCCGCGAGGATGGCGAGCGCGGCGATCGGCAGAGAGCTGCGCTTAGGCACGCGTCAGTTCGGAGGCCACCCACTCGTGGAACTGGCGAATGACGTATTCCTCGGGCATGACCACGCCGCGCACGTGAGGACCGGCGTGCAGACCCTGCTGGTTGAGCTCGCACACGTCCGCATCTTCCGTCATGACCAGATTGGTGAAATCGACCACGTTGCGCATGTCGAAATCGGGGCGTGCCAATGTGTCTGGTGAGAACAGGTATTCGACCCGCAATTGCGTGCGTTCCGGGCCCAGAGGCAGAAGCCGCACCACGCGCACGTAATCGACGTGGCCCACGATGAACATCGACGGCAAGCCCGTTATGTACACAGCACCGAGCTTGCGATCCTCGGCGGAAAGCCCCGGGAACTCGTTCCCCGTGACCCGGCCGTCATTCGACCAGGTCGCCGCCCCTTCACGAAGGCCGCCCTTGTACTTCGGGTCGGCCTCGGCCTGGTGGTCGCTCCATCGAGGATCGTCCCGCTCCTCGAGAAGGCCCCGACCGTAGATCGGCACGAGGCTCGACAGCCTGGGATGAACGCCCGGGCAATGCAGACACTCGTTATAGTTTTCCCAGAAGATCTTCCAGTTGCTGTTCAAGGTCTTCTCGAGCGTATGCGCCAGCACGAGATCCTTGAGCGGCCAGGCATCGAGGCGATTCAACGGTGTGTCGAACACACGATCGAATGCCGGCGGGTCCTCGCTCAAGGCGACGAAGATGAATCCGCTCCACTCATGCACCCTCACCTTGTAGAGTGGATAGTCCGCGACGTCGAAGCCCTCCGCATGCGCCTTCGACGACGTGCGCAAGAGGTCGCCGTTCAAATTGTAAGCCCAGGCGTGATACGGGCAGACGATGGCCGGCGATTTGAGGATCCCGTCCGTTTCGCGGCATAGCAGCGCCCCGCGATGGCGGCAGGTATTGTGAAAGCCCTTGAGCGACCCGTCATCGTCGCGCACCAACAGAATCTTTTGATCGCCAAGCTCGAAGGTGCGGAACGCCCGCCGCGCGGACAACTCGGCCGAGCGACACACATAGATCCAATTGCGGTGCCAGATTCGGCGCAGCTCGCGCTCGTAGTGACGGGGATCGAAATAGGTTTCCGCGGGCAACCCTTCGGTGAGCTCCGTCAAACCGGTGTAACCCGCCGCCTTGTCCTTCGATGTGACCAGCATTGCCCCTCCCCCGTATCGATCAGGCCCTCATCTTTGCGCCGCTCGGGTCGTAAGCGGGCTCGCTCAATCGGACCGCCGCGCAGCGCTCACCGATGATCTCGATCTCGAATCCCGAATCCGCGCGTGCCAGGGCGGTGGGCACGTAGCCCAACGCCAGCGAAGCGCCGACCCGATGACCGTAAGCGCCGGACGTGACCCACCCCACCGGCTGCCCGTCATGCCATATCGGCTCATCGCCGATGGCATCCGCGTCATTGGCCTGCACCTTGAAGGATAAGAGCTTGAGCGCTCCGCCGCCATCCCTTTCCTCGACGGCGGCCGTACGGCCGATGAACCGGTCCTTCTTGAAGTCGACGAATCGGCCCAAGCCCGCCTCGAAAGGACCATAGATCGGCCGGTATTCGCGCGCCCAACTTCCGAAACTTTTCTCGATGCGCATCGCATTCAAGGCGCGCCCTCCATAAAGCGCCAGGCCGTGATCGCGACCGGCCCGCCTCAGGATGTCGTAAAGCGCGCGCTGATAGTCCGAGCTCACCCAGATCTCGAAGCCCTGCTCGCCGGTGAAGGAAACGCGGCCCACGTAGCCCGGCACCATGCCGATCTCCATGCGCCGGAACGACATGAAGGGAAATGCTCCGCTCGATAGATCGTCCCGCACCAAACCCTGCAGCAGTGCACGGGCATGCGGACCGGCGATGGCGAGACCCGTGTATTGCATCGCGCAGGGACGCACCGAGACGCCGGTGGACGGCAGATGCCGCTCGAACCAGCGCATGTAGTAGGTCTCCGCCGCGTAGGTACCGACCAGGAAGAAGCGATCCTGCGCGGCCCGGCACACGGTGAAATCCCCGATGAGCTTGCCACGCTCGTTGAGCATGGGCGTCAAAGCGATGCGGCCGACGTTCGGGACACGGTTGGCCATGGTATTCGACAGCCACTCGGCAGCGCCGGGACCGTGGACGTCGAACTTGCCATAATTGGAAATCTCCAGAAGTCCGACGCCATCGCGCACGGCGAGGCACTCCCGGGCAACGTGGGGATGGGAGTTCGAGCGCCGGAAGCTCACCTCATCGTGCGCCTCCGCGGCGCTCGGCGCGAACCAGAGCGCATGCTCGAGCGCGCAATAGTCGCCGAATACCGCGTGTTCGGCCTGCAGCCGTTCGTAGATCGGCGTGGTGCGCAGCGGCCGAGCTGCGGGCAGTTCCTCGTTCGGGAAACGAATGCGAAAACGGCGCGAATAATTCTCGCGCACCTTCGCATTGGTATGAGCGAGAGTGGTCCAGTCGCCGTATCGCGCCACGTCCATGCCCCAGACATCCGCACCCGGGTCACCATCGACCATCCAATGCGACAGCGCAAGCCCCACGCCGCCCCCCTGGCTGAATCCCGCCATGACGCCGCAGGCGACCCAGAAGTTGCGCAGTCCGCGCACGGGTCCGACGAGGGGATTGCCGTCGGGGGCGAAGGTGAACGGGCCGTTCACCACTTTGCGGATGCCCGCAGATTCGAGCGCCGGAAAATGTTCGAAGCCGACGGCCAGACTCGGTGCGATGCGGTCCAGATCGTTGGCGAGCAGGTCCTGCCCGAAGTCCCACGGCGTGGTGTCGGGAGACCAGGGCACTCCGGCACGCTCGTAGGTTCCCATGAGCATGCCGCCACGCTCCTGTCTCAAATAGATCTCGCCCTCGAAATCGATGGCATGCAGCTGCTCATTCTTGCCGGCGAGCTCGGGCATGTCGCCGGTGATCAGATATTGATGCTCCATCGCGAGGATGGGCAACTCGATGCCGACCATGCGGCCGACCTCCCGTGCCCAGAGCCCACCGGCATTGACCACGTGCTCGGCATGCACGTTGCCTTGTTGGGTGATGACGTCCCACGAACCGTCCGCGCGCTGCTTCAGATCCACCACCCGGTTCTGGCGGACTATTTCCGCGCCGCCGAGCTGCGCGGACTTGGCGTACGCATGGGTCACGCCATACGGGTCCACATGGCCCTCGATGGGATCGTACAGCGCGCCCGCGAAGTGGCGCTTGTCGAGCAACGGAAAGAGCTTCGCCGCTTCCTCCACCGAGATGATCTCGAGGTCCATCTTCAGGTAGCGGCCGCGCGCCTTCGCCATTTTCAACCAATCGAGGCGCTCGCGGGTTCCCGCGAGCATGATGCCGCCGGTGATGTGTACTCCGCACGATACACCGGAGATCCGCTCGATCTCCTGGTACAGATTGATGGTGTATTGCTGGAGTTTCGCGACGTTCGGGTCACCGTTGACCGTATGCATGCCGCCCGCGGCATGCCAGGTCGAGCCGGAGGTCAACTCCGCCCGCTCCACCAACAGCACGTCCTTCCAGCCGGCCTTGGTCAAATGATAAAGGACGCTGGCGCCGACCACCCCGCCGCCGATGACCACTACCCTCGCATGACTTTTCATCGAATATCCGGACTCGTGTTGGTTGAATTACTCATTGGAAACCGCCAGATGCAGGCCGGAGGCCGGCGGGCTCGCGACGTTGCCGAAACGCTCGATCAGCCAGGAGCGGAACAGCGCGATCGCGGTGTCGCTCAGGCCTTCAGGATGCGTGATCAAATAATACCCGTAGCCGTCGTCGAGGATATTGTTGAACGGCGTGATCAGACGACCTGTGCGGATGTAGTCGCCGAACAGGTAGGTGTCGATGAGCGCGATCCCCTCACCGCTCAAGGCGTACTGCACCGCGAGCAGTGCCGTATCGAACACCAACCCTCGCTCGACGCTCAACCCGTGAAGTCCCGATTGCCGCGCAAACTGGGACCACAGGTGGTGCCGCGGCAGATCCGACAGGCGCACGTGAATCAATTCGTTCGCTTCGATGAACGCCCCGAGGCCTTGTTCCTTGTGCTTCTCGGCGATGGCCGGATGACAGATCATGCTCAACCGCACCGGCCACAACAGATCGCGCACCATGTCCGTGACGGTCGGCTTGGAGTAGACCACGGCGACATCGACCTCGCTGACGGGCGCTCCGACCCCGTAGGGGCTGACCAGGTCGATCTCGACATCCGGTGCGATGTGCCGGAAGTCGCGAAGAATGGGAACCGCGAGATGAGCCGCGAAGGTGGGCGGCATCTGCACGCGCAGCGTGCGCAGCGCGCTCGTGCCGTCGTTGCGGATATCATCGAGCGCGTATTCCAGCCGGTCGAAGGACTTGGTCACGGCAGCGAGCAGATGCTGACCCGCCTTGGTCAGGACCAGCGCGTGTGGGCGCCGCTCGAAGAGCTGCACGCCGATCAATTTTTCGAGCGCGATCACGTGCCGCGACAAGGCGCTCTGCGAGATCAACAGCGCGTTCGCCGCCGCTGTGAAGCTCAGATGCTGCGCAACGCCCTCGAACGCGCGCAGCGCGTTCAGCGGCAGCCAGCGTCGATCCATGGGAGCCTTGACCATCCGTGGGCGGCCCCTAGGGTGCCCACGACCGGGTGTAGCCGACGGCTCTCTGTTGGTCCTCGACGATGGTCCGCGAGGCGAGCCACAGGTGATAAGCCGCCCAGAAGCCCGTCGGGGCGAGGCAAAGCAGCGCCAGCCTGAGCGACGCGGCGTCGACCGCGCGGCTGCCGGCAAACCAATCGGAGAGCGCGCCCACGGCCTGCGGCGCCACGACCAGATTCAGGATGTTCGCCACCAGCAGCGAGATCGCGATGAACATGTTGCGCATGTGACAGGGCGACAAGTTGTTCAGCAACCCGAAACACGGCCCGATGTAGAAATAGATGGCGGGAATGAACAGCCAGAACATCAATTTGCATACCGCCAGCGAATGCGTCCAGTAGGCGAGGATCGAGGGGATGGTGGCGAGCGCGATCCCGAGGGTGAGAAAAAGGGCGACCCGCCGCGGATTGGCCATGCGGGGCCTTGCGAGCAGACAGGCCGTGCCTATGCTCGCGGCCGTGCCGCCGATGAGATGGATGTTTCCCGTCACATCGGCCGCCTGGCTGACGTTCAGGCCGTAGGCCCGTTGCAAATACGTGGTCGTCCAGAAGATGAGACCCCATCCCCAAAGAGCGCAAAGTCCGCCACCGATGACTACGTGGAAGGCGGCCTTCTGTTTCCAGAGAAACTTCATCGACTGCCAGAGCGTCGGCTTGATCTCATCGAGGACACCGTCGAGGCGGCCCCGCGCGGGTTCACGGACGGTCAAATAGACCAATACGCCGACGATCAAGCCGGGGACGCCAAGCGCGATGAAAGCCATCCGCCAGGTGTAAGCATTCGCGACCCACCCCGCGAAGTTCAAACCGAGGAAAGCTCCGATCGGCGCCCCGAGCGCCAATACGGTCATCGCCATCGGACGCCGGTCGGCCGGAAAGTAATCCGAGACGATGGCGGTCGAGGGCGGCGTTCCGCCCGCCTCGCCGATACCGACCCCGATTCGACCGAGCAGGAACTCGAGGTAGTTGCGCGAGCGACCGCAGAGCACCGTAAACGCGGACCAGATGATCAGGGAGACCGCCAGGATATTGCGCCGGTTCATGCGGTCGGCCATCCAGGAAATAGGGATTCCAAAGGCCACATAGAACAATGCCAGGGGCGTGCCGCTCAAGAACCCCACACCGTTGTCGCTCAAGTGCAGCTCGAGGCGGATGGGTTCGAGCACCGTGGATACGACATAACGATCCGCGATGTTGATGGCGTAAATGAAGCACGTGAGGATCAATACGTACCAACGCAACAGCGAGGTGGGCGTTCGGGTATCAGCGAGGTCGACGGTGGTGCTGCTCACGTTGATCCGGCCTGTCGTTCGATCCTCGGCACCATACAGGGTTCGCCTCCGATATGCGACGGCGCGACGCGTCGAAGCCTTTGGGCGATCGAAAGGTTGCGGAGTCGATGAGCCTAAAAATGACATGGGGGGATCGCGAAATGGCATAGCGATCGAGCCCGATAGGATTAAGCTTCGCGACAGTGGAGAGTTTCGACTACGTCATCGTCGGCGCGGGGACCGCAGGCTGCGTGTTGGCCGAACGCCTTTCTGCAAGCGGGCGCCATCGCGTGCTCGTTCTCGAAGCCGGCGGATCGGATGCGCGCTTCTGGATCAAGGCACCCATCGGTTACGGGTTCACGTTTGCCGACCCTTCCGTCAATTGGAAATACCAAACGGCGCCTAGCCCGGGGCTCGACGGGCGCAGCATGTATTGGCCACGCGGCCGCGTGGTCGGCGGCTCGAGCTCGATCAACGCCCTCGTCTATTGTCGCGGCATGCCGGCGGACTTCGACGATTGGCGCGCGCTCGGCAATCCCGGCTGGGGCTGGGAGGACGTGCGCCCCTGTTTCGAGAGGTCCGAGCGCCGAGTGACGCCGGACGGCCGCGCAAGCACCGACGGACCGCTCGACGTGAAGGATGTCACCCCTTACCTGCACCCGATGCGCGAGCAGTGGCTCGCGGCCGCAGCCGAATTGGGGCTGCCGGTCACGGACGACTTCAACGGCTCGAGCCCCGAGGGTTTCGGCTGCTATCAGGTGTCGATCCGGGACGGCCGCCGTTGGTCGGCGGCGGACGCTTTTCTGCGCCCCGCCCTGCGCCGCGGCGGCGTGAAGTTGGAGACCGAGGCGTGGGTCGCGAAGCTTCGCTGCGAGGGGCGCCGGGTCATCGGCGTCGACTACGTTCGCGGCGGCGCGTCATGCTATGCCCGCGCCGATCGTGAAGTGATCGTGTGCGGCGGCGCCGTGAATTCTCCGCAACTTCTTCAGCTCTCCGGCATAGGTCCCGCCGCCACGCTGTCAGCGCACGGCATCGTGCCCGTGCTCGACAACCCGGCGGTCGGCGGCAATCTGCAGGACCACCTGGCCGTGGTGTACTCGTTCAAGGCGACTCGCCCCACCTTGAACGGGGAGCTTCATTCTCCGATCCGCCAGGCGATCGCGGGCGCGAGATATCTCATCGCGCGGCGCGGCCCGTTGAGCCTCAGCGTCAATCAGTTCGGCGGATTCGTTCGCGCGCATCCAGACGCCGCTCGCCCCGACGTACAGCTGTACTTCAACCCGGTCACCTACGGAGCGGGCGACGCGACGCGCAAGCGCATCAAGGTGGATGCCTTCCCCGGATTCTATTTGTGCTTTCAGCCCACGCGGCCCACCAGCACGGGCCGCATCGATCTCAACAGCGCGGACTTCCGCGAGCCGCCGCACATTGCCCCGAACTATCTGTCCACGGACAAGGACGTGCAAGATGTGCAGTACGGCGGTCGGCTGATGCAGACGATCGCACGCACGCGCGCCATCGAAAGCCTGATCCGCGAGCCGCTCGTGCCCGACCTGTTGCGCATGGGCGAGGCGGACCTGGTCGCCGACTTTCGTGCGCGCGCGGCCACGGTGTACCACCCGGTGGGCACCTGCCGGATGGGCCGGACCATCGGCGAGTCCGTGGTCGATGCGACGCTGCGCGTGCACGGCATGGAGAGGCTGCGCGTCATCGACGCCTCGGTGTTTCCGACGGTCACATCGGCGAACACCAACGCGCCGACGCTCATGGTCGCGCAGCGCGGGTCTGACATCATCTTGGCAGGGACGTGATCGTGGAGTGTTATGAAACTCGATAGCGTGAAAGTCTTCGTGGTCGGAAATCCACCGCCGAGCTACGGCGGAAAGTACTTCGTGTTCTTGAAGCTCAAGACGGTGTGCGGCATCGAGGGGGTGGGCGAAGTGTATGCGGCCACCTTCGGGCCGAAGATCATCGCGGCGATGATCGAGGACGTGTTCGCGCGGCGGTTCGCCGGCCGTGACCCGTTCCAGATCGAGGCTCTGTGGAGAGACAGCTACGGGTCCGGTTTCACGCTGCGGCCGGACCTCTCGCTCATGAGCGTGGTGAGCGGCCTCGAGATGGCCTGTTGGGACATCATCGGCAAGGCGGTCGAGCAGCCTGTCTATCAGCTGCTCGGGGGCAAGGTGCATGAACGGCTGAGGACCTACACGTACCTCTATCCGGCCGAGGGCGAGAGCGAGGACTTCTATCACGACCCGGACCGCTCCGCCTCGCGGGCGGCCGAGTATGTGAAGCTCGGGTTCACGGGGGTCAAATTCGATCCGACCGGCGGCTATTCGGTATTCGACCCGCGTCAACCCACGCAGGAGCAGCTCGCGCGTACCGTCGAGCTGGTGCGCAAGGTGCGCGAAGCCGTGGGCCGCCGGGCGGATCTGTTGGTGGGTACCCACGGGCAGTTCACGTCGTCCGGCGCCGTGCGGCTCGCAAAGCAGCTCGAGCCTTACGACCCGCTCTGGTTCGAGGAGCCCGTGCCACCGGAGATGCCGGAGGAAATGGCCAAGGTCGCCCGCGCCACCAGCATTCCCATCGCCACCGGCGAGCGCCTGACCACGAAGTACGAATTCGCCCGCATCCTCGCCACCGGCGCCGCGAATATCCTGCAAATGAACCTCGGTAGGGTGGGAGGAATTCTCGAGGCCAAGAAGGTCGCAGCACTCGCGGAAGTGTATTACGCGCAAATCGCTCCGCATCTTTACTGCGGGCCCGTGGTCGGCGCCGCCAACATTCAAATCGCGACCTGCACGCCGAATTTCCTGATTCTGGAAAGCATCCAGCAATGGGGCGGCTTCCACGCGCAGATTTTGAAGAAACCGATTCGTTGGGAAGACGGGTATGTCATACCGCCGACGGCTCCAGGGCTCGGCGTCGAACTCGACGAGGCGGTGGCTCTGGCGCATCCCTTCACGGGCAGCGCCTTGCACCTCGAAATGGCGGCTCGCCCGCTGGGCTAAGCAGTAGGAGCATCGATGCGTTATGGTTTTGTCGGATTGGGTCATTTGGGCAAGCACTTGGCGGCGAATCTCGCCCGCGCCGGGTTCGCGCTCGAGGTGCACGACCTTGACCGTCCTTCGGCCGATCTCGTCCTCGCCGCAGGCGCGCGATGGTCGCCGTCGGTGCGGGAGCTGGCGGCGGGCTGCGATTGCCTGATCACCTGCCTTCCCTCGCCCGCCGCCACCCGCGCGGTTCTCGGCGAGGCGCTCGCCGTGCTGCGCCCCGGCGCCGCCTGGCTCGAGATGAGCACCAACGATTTCGCCGAGGTAGAAGAGCTCGCAAAACGCGCTGAAGGCTTGGGTGTAGCGACCCTCGCCTGTCCCGTAACGGGAGGCGTCCACCGCGCCGAGGCCGGCGAGATCACCGTTTTAGTTGGCGGCGCGCAACAGGTATTCGAGCGCCACCGGGCGGCCCTCGAGGCGATGGGCGGACGAGTCATTTACCTGGGCGGCATCGAGCAGGCCGCAGTCACCAAAGTCGTGACCAATATGCTGGCGTTCATTCACCTGATCGCCGCCGGGGAGGCATTGATGCTTTGCGCCAAAGCCGGCGTGGATCTCAGCGCGGCATTCCAAGCCATCGCCGCAAGCTCCGGCAACAGCTTCGTCCACGAGACCGAAAGCCAGGTGATATTGAACGGCAGCTATGACATTGGTTTTACAATGGATTTAGCCTGCAAGGACGCCGGCTTCGCGATCGAGTTCGGGCGGCGTTTCGGGGTTCCCTTGCGGCTCGCCGGGGTGATGGAGCAGATCTTCATCGAAGGCCGCGCGCGCTACGGGGGGAGTGCCTGGTCGTCGATGATCGTGAAGCTTTTGGAAGACGCCGTCGGCACGCCGTTACGGGCACCGGGCTTCCCGGCACGCCTCGGCGCGGAACATTCCTGCTAGCAGGAGCGCTCCATCGTGCATCGAATTTATGCATGAGCGAATCGAAATTTGGCATCACTCGATGCTTGCCAGCAACAGAATTTAGGTTTTTTTCCCGAGACGCGATGCTATTCTCTGTCACAAATCTGTAAGACCGCACGGCGTTAAGCCAAAGCGGCGGCGACGAATCACTTCTAAACGGGATGGGACGCATGAACTCAAATTCGAAGCTGTCTTACGCGATCGCCGCGATACTGAGCGGCACGGCGGGTGGATTCGCGCACGGCGCGACGGGCAGTGACACCGCCGGCGCGGACAATGCCTCGGACACGATCCAGGAGATCACGGTCACCGCGCAGCGCCGCACCGAAAATGCGCAGGACGTGCCCATCACCATCCAAGCGCTCACCGGCGAGACGCTGAAGCAGCTCAACGTCTCCACCTTCGATGACTTGCAGAAATATACGCCCAACGTGACGTCCGCGAACCTAGGCCCCGGCCAGAGCAGCATCTTCATGCGCGGGCTGTCGGTCGGCGTGACCGGGCAGCAAGGTACGGGCACCACGGGCCCCATTCCCAACGTCGCCGTCTATCTCGATGAGCAATCCGGCGCGTTGCCGGGTCGCAACCTCGACGTGTACGCAGCGGACATCGAGCGCATCGAGGTGCTCGAAGGCCCTCAAGGAACCCTGTTCGGTTCGGGCGCAGAAGCAGGCGTGCTGCGTTACATCACCAACAAGCCGAAACTCGACGTCACCGAGGGCAGCGTCAACGCGGGTTACAGCTACACGGCGGGCGGCGATCCGAACAGCAACGTGAACGCGACGCTGAATCTGCCGCTGATTCCGGACACGCTCGCGATTCGCGGAGTGATCTACAACGACAGCCGCGGCGGTTATATCAACAACGTGCCGGCGACCTTCACGCGAGCGCAAACGGATGAGGGGTTCGGGCTGAATAACGCGCTTCCAACCAATTCGCAATCGATCAACAACAGCAACTTTGCCGCCAACGCCATCAACCCGGTGACCTACACGGGCGGGCGCCTCTCGGGCTTGTTGAAGATCAACGACAGCTGGGACGCGCTGCTCACACAGAGCTACCAGAACATGAATGCGCAGGGGGTGTTCTACGATCAGCCGTACGGCCCGGAAGGGCTGACCTTCACCTCGGCGGCGACGGGCGCCGAACCGATCGGCGCTCGAGCGCTACCGCCGCTTTCGGTGACGCTGTTCACCCCGTCTTACGACAAGGACAAGTTCGAGAATACCTCGCTCACGGTGGACGGCAAGGTCGGCGACATCAAGCTGGTCTATGCGGGCGGCTATCTGGTGCGCAACATCGAGCAGCAACAAGATTACACCAACTACTCACGCGGTGTTTTCGGCTATTACTACCAGTGCGCGGGCTATTCCAAGGTCGGATCGAAAACGGCCGGCAGCGGTCAGTGCTTCTCGCCGGCCGCGACCTGGCAGGAAACCGAGAAAAACACCCACCAGAGTCACGAGCTTCGCGCGAGTACGCCGGACGACTGGCGGATTCGCGGGATCGGCGGCCTGTATTGGGAAGAATTCAAGATTTACGACGATACGGAATGGACCTACAAGACGGTGCCCACCTGCTCGGCGACCTATAACGACAATTGCTTCAACAACGTGCAGCCCTGGCCGAATTCGACGGTATACGTTCCGGGGGTGCGCAACGACAACGTCGGTTTCTTCGACGACACCACCCGCACCATCATCCAGCGGGCGGCATTCGGCTCGGTCGACTTCGACATCATCCCGAAGACCTTGATCTTGACGGCGGGGACCCGCTACTACAAGTTCGACGAGAGCGAGCTCGGCGGCGACGTGGGAAGCTTCTATTGCAAGAACTTCGCACCGACCACGTATTTCGGCCCCTGCACCTCGGCGACCAACGGCAATGGCAAGCCCGGCGGCATTGGTGGCCTTCAGAATCTGGGCAGCGCGCCGTATGGCACGAACCTCAATGCGGCGAGCTACAACAGTTCGCAGTATCATGGCTTCCGCAGCCGCGCCAATTTGAGCTGGCATGTCACCGATGACGTGCTCGTGTACTACACCTGGTCGCAGGGCTTTCGTCCGGGCGGGTTCAACCGTGGCATCAAGTACACCCAACCCACGGATTCACCGACCGCTCAATATCTAACGCCGGCGACTTATCGCCCGGACTCCTTGATCAACAATGAGTTCGGCTTCAAGACGGAGTTCCTGAACCATCGGCTGCAGGTCAATGGCGCGATCTACCAGGAGGACTGGAAGAACACCATCGTCGAGTTCTTCGATCCGCAGCAGGGATTCGGCAACCTCACCTTCGTCACCAACGGCCCGAACTACCGGGTGCGGGGCGGTGAGCTTCAAGTCGTCGCCCGAGTGACCGAAGGCCTGACCGTGCAGTCCTCGGCTTCTTACAATCGCAGTTCCCAGGTGAATTCACCGACGATCCTCAACAACAATCCGGCGACCGGGAACGTGGGCAAGCCGGTTCTCGGCGCCAATGGATTACCGATTCCCAACGTGTTCGGCCAGCAAGGCAGCCCGCTCGGCGAGTCACCCGAGATCCAGGCGAATCTGCGCCTGCGCTACGAGTTCCCGATCGGCGAGTACAAGGCGTTCAGCCAGGTCGGCGGCCAGTACTACGGCCGTTCGTTCTCGACCGTCGGCACCGTGGACAACTATGAGATGGGTGGCTGGGCAACGATCGACGCGTCGGTCGGCGTCGCCAAGGACGCCTGGAACGTGCAGTTCTTCGCGCAAAATCTTGCCAACCGGGATGCCAGCGTCTACACCAACTCGGCCCAGTTCATTCTCACCGAAGTGCCACTCCGTCCGCGAATTGCCGGTGTTCAATTCGGCTACAAATTCTAGGGCAGCAACAAGAAGCGGGAGCCTCATCCCGACACTTAAGTTAGAATCCAGAGCGGGCAGAAGTGCCCGCTTTTTTATGTGGGGTCAAACGCCGAGAGGCCGCGCGGAGCCCAATGCAACCAGCGATCAACAGCCCGCCTCCGTCGACGCTCGAGACGGAAGTCAAGCGGGTGCGCGCGCTGCTGGAACGGAGCGAATTCGCACCAGGCCTCGAGGCAGCTCGGGCTCTGAGCGTCGAAGCACCCGACAACCGCGACGTGCTGTACATGATCGCGGTGAGCCTGCGTTACCTGAAGCGCATACCGGAAGCGCTCCAAGCGCTCGAACGGCTGGAGCGGTTGCACCCCGGATATCCGCGCCTTTACCAGGAGCGTGGTCACTGCCACATCGCGCTTCGAGCTGCCGAGCCCGCCATCGAGGCCTATGAACGAGCGGTGACCATAAGTCCGGCGCTCCCCGCCAGCTGGCGCGCGCTGCAGGGCCTGTATCGTATGACCGGCCGCATGGCCGAGGCGACAAACGCGGACGCGCAGGTCAAGAATCTCGCGGCACTGCCCCACGAGATCGTTACGGCATTCAGCATGTATGCCGATGGCGAAATTCTCGACGCCGAGCAGTTGGTGCGCGGCTACCTGCTTGCTCACGGCGATCATGTCGAGGGGATGCGGCTTCTCGCCAAGATCGGCCTGGATCTCGACGTGGCGGACGATGCCGAGCTCCTGCTCGCGCGGGTGCTGGAACTGGCGCCTCAGCATCGCGAGGCGCGCCACGAATACGCCATCGTTCTGCTGAAGCGCCACAAACACGTGCGCGCCCGGGAGGAAATGGAGAAGTTGCTCGCGCTGGATCCAGACAACAGGATGTACCGCATCACCCATGCGACGGTATGCATAGGATTCGGGGACTATCAGGCCCTGGTGCGTTACCGCGAGCTGCTGGCGGAGAACCCGGGCGAGCCGGAGCTTCATTTGTCGATCGCGCACGCCTTGAAAACCCTCGGGGCAACGCCGGAGGCTATCGAGACGTATCACGCGGCCGCGGCTTTGCGACCGGATTTTGGAGAGGCCTACTGGAGCCTGGCCAACCTGAAGACCTACCGCTTCACGGACGCCGAGATCGCGCACATGCGGCGCGCCGAAGCTTCGCCGAAAATCCAGCTGGCCGATCGATACCACATGTGTTTTGCGCTCGGAAAAGCGCTCGAGGATCACGCCGACTACGCCGAGTCTTTTAGCTATTACGAGCGCGGCAATGCGCTCAAGAAAATCGAATGCCGCTACCGTCCCGAGCCTCTCGAGCGCATGGCCCGGCTGCACGAATCCTTGTGCACCGCGGAGTTCTTCGCAGCGCGCGCGGGTTGGGGTTGCGACAGCACCGCGCCGATCTTCATCGTCGGCCTGCCTCGCGCCGGCTCAACCTTGATTGAGCAGATACTCGCCTCGCACTCGCAAGTCGAAGGCACGATGGAGCTCGCGGACATCCCGAGGATGGTGCAAGATCTGCAGGGCCGCGAGGTCATCGGCGGCGAGCAGCGCTACCCCGACGTGCTCGGCTCACTGAGCCAGTCGCAGTTGATCAAGCTCGGGGAGAAGTACCTTGCGGACACCAGCGTCTACCGAACCGGCAAAGCTCGTTTCATCGACAAAATGCCGAACAATTTCCGCCACCTCGCGCTCATACATTTGATTTTGCCGAACGCCAGGATCATCGATGCCCGGCGCGAGGCCATGGCGTGCTGTTTTTCGAACTTCAAGCAGCTGTTTGCCTCCGGACAGCAGTTCACCTACAGCATCGAGGACATCGCCCGCTACTACCGGATGTACGTCGAGGTCATGGCGCATTGGGATGAGGCCCTGTCCGGAAAGGTGCTGCGCGTCCAGCACGAGACCGTGGTCGACGATCTGGAGGGCAACGTCCGCCGCATCCTCGATTTCTGCGAGCTGGATTTCGAGGCCGCCTGTTTGGATTTTCACAAGACCCCGCGCACCGTGCACAGCGCAAGTTCCGAGCAGGTGCGACGACCCATCTTTCGGGAGGGACTGCACCAATGGCGCCACTATGATCCTTGGCTCGGGCCGCTGAGAGCAGCGCTCGGCGCATTGGCCGCGCCGGCCGGTTGGTGTGGTCATGACGCCTGACTTTCCAGCCGCCCTCGCGCCGCAGGTGCCCTCGCGAATCCAGACGGAGGTCTTACGGCTGCGCGAGCTGCTGGAAAAGGGGAACCTGACCACTGCGCTCGACGAGGCGACACGGCTCCTTGATGAGGTGCCGGAGAACCGGGACGTGTGGTACGTGATCGCCGTCGCCCAGCGTTACCTTAAGCGTATTCCCGAAGCGCTGGCGACTCTCGCACGCTTCGAGCGTATTCATCCGGAATACAGCCGCCTGTTCCAGGAAAGGGGGCACTGCTACGTCGCTCTGCGGGAAGCACCGCCCGCCATCGAAGCATTTCTGCGCGCCGTTCACATCAACCCGGCTCTTCCGGCAAGCTGGAATGCGCTCAAAATCCTCTATGGAATCACCGGCCAACGGGCCGACGCGGAGGTCGCCGCGGCGCACGTGGCAACGCTCGCGAAGCTGCCGCCGGAGATCGTCAATGCCACCAGCATGTTCTCCGATGGAGAGATCTATCCGGCCGAACGCATCGTCCGCGACTTTCTGTTGAAGCATGGCGATCACGTGGAGGCAATGCGGTTGCTCGCGCGCATCGGCATGAAGCTCGAGGTGTACGACGATGCGGAGCTCTTGCTCGAGAGCGCTCTGATCTTGGCGCCCGACTACCAGGCCATGCGCTACGACTATGTCCTGACGCTGCTCCAGCGCCACAAGCATTCTCAGGCGTTGATGGAGATCGAGCGGCTGCTCCGCGTCGACCCGACGAATCGGGCCTATCGGATCACCCAGGCGACCGCCCTCAACGGCGTTGGTAGGAATGAGGAGGCCATCGAGCGCTATCGCACCATCCTTGCCGAGACCCCGAATGCCGCGGACATCCATCTGTCGATCGCACATTCGCTGAAGACGCTCGGCCGACAGCAAGAGGCCGTCGACAGTTATCGGGCCGCCTATCGGTGCAGAGCGAGCTTCGGCGATGCATATTGGAGCCTCGCGAACCTCAAGACCTACCGCTTCACGGACGAGGAAGTCTCCTCCATGCGCGAGCAGGAGTGCGCGCCGGGGATTTCCACTGAGGACCGCTACCATCTGTGCTTCGCGCTTGGCAAGGCGCTGGAGGACCTCGGCAACTTCCAAGAGTCGTTCGACTGCTACGAGCGGGGGAACGCTTTAAAGAAGGCGGAAATCCGCTTCAGGATCGAACCGATCGAGCGCAACGCCGCTCTTCAGGCGGACATCTGCACACGCCAGCTTTTCGAGACGCGAGGGGGCCAGGGCTGTGCGTCGCCCGCTCCGATATTTATCGTCGGCCTTCCGCGAGCCGGCTCGACGCTTCTCGAACAGATTCTCGCCTCCCATTCCCAGGTCGAAGGCACGATGGAATTGCCCGACATCCTGCGATACGTGGGCGAGTTGCAGGGACGTGAGCCCGACCCCCGCAATCCCCGATATCCCGCGATTCTCGGCGAGCTCTCCGCACCGCAGTTGGCGAGGTACGGCGAGCGATACCTCGCCGATACCCTCATCTACCGCACCGGCAAGCCGCGCTTCATCGACAAGATGCCGAACAATTTCCGCCATATTGGGCTCATTCATCTCATCCTGCCGAACGCCAAGATCATCGATGCGCGGCGCGAGGCGATGGCGTGCTGTTTCAGCAACTTCAAGCAGTTGTTCGCCTCGGGCCAGGAGTTCACTTACAGCATCGAAGACATCGCCCGCTATTATCGCAGCTACGTCGAGCTCATGCGTCACTGGGACGACGTGCTGCCCGGGACCATCTTGCGCGTGCAGCACGAGGATTTGGTCCAAGACCTGGAGGGCAACGTGCGACGGGTACTGGACTTCTGCGGCCTCGATTTCGAGCCGGGCTGCCTCACATTCTACAAGACGGAGCGCAGCGTTCGCACCGCGAGCTCGGAACAAGTCCGCCAGCCGATCTACACGGAAGGCATCGATCAGTGGAGGAATTTCGAGCCCTGGCTCGGCGAACTCAAGCGCGCATTGGGTAACTTGGCGGATCCGGCCGCATCGATCAGCGCTTCAGACGCTTCGCAACTTGTCTGAAGAAGTGCTTGAGATTGTCGCGGTCGGATCGAAGGTATCGCAACACCTCGATGAATACGCCGCCGCGAAGCAGCCAGGATTGCCTGCGGCGATGAATGCTCTTTCCGACCTGTTGGTTCCATGAAAACGGTCCGAGCTCGGGCCGCGGCTTCGGCGGATTCTTATAGTTGAAAATATAGCCCAATCGGGGCGCATCGCTCCTGTTACCCGACGCGCCATGCACCGTAAGACCATGGTGAATCGTGATTCCACCCGCCGGTATGGGACACACTTTGGCGCCTTCCAGATCGAAAACGCCGCAGCATTCGATGGCATTTGCGTCGCTCGAACCGCCATACGGACGATGGGGAAGAACGCCCCCCAGGTGGGAACGAGGAATAAAGGCCATCGCACCGTTGTCGAGCGTGGTATCGAACATGGCAATCCAGATGGTGACTTGTTCCTGGTATGCGTTCGGATCATTGTGAGCTTCGTCCTGGTGCCAGGGCGTCGGACCGCCCACGCGGCTGGGTTTGAAGACGCTATTGTCACCGGCCAATGTCGCTTCCGGTCCGATCAGTTGCTTTGCAATGGACTCCGCGATTCGGCGATAAGGCCACTTGCTCAATTCGGGCGCGTACAGGGAGGGGCGGAACAATTGCGGCGTGATGCCGTCGTCGGCACCTTCTCGCGCCGAGATGTCGAAACTTCTCCCCTCTTTACGGCCTACGCCCTTCGTGATCATCGACAACAGAATACGTCGACACCACTCAATGTCGGACTGGCTGATTTGGGGCACGTCGATGACGAGGAAGCCTTCCCGATGGAATTCGGCGACTTGAGTTACAGTCAACGGATGGCGGGCGTGACCGAGGCTTGCTTCGGAGAATTCCGCGTGACGCATTTTCGCAACTTCAGTACTTATCTGCAGACTCCTCGGATACGGTTCGTGGTCGCTTGAAATGCGGGGAGAGCGGCGGCGGCGGCTGCTCCAAGCGCTCAAGGCAAGCGCGAAAGGTAATGGAGGAGCTGACGGGAAGTATAATCCGATGGCCGACCAGTTGCACGCCCGCAGCGAAAGCGGGCCGGCGCCGCTCGCCGCATGTCGTTTAAAGACGACGGGTGCGTCCCTGGTATTCTTCCGGGCTGCAATAAGACTCCCTTCGTCGCAGGCGGCTCACCATGACATCGCGCGCATTCATTCCCGGCTCCCCCGCGGTTTCGAGCCGGCTGGGCGCGGCGATTCTCGGGCTCATCGCGCTGCTGTCGTTCGCAGCCCGCGCAGCACCCGCCGCTGCGCCGACGCTGCGGATGGGCACGATGACCCTGTCGCGGTGCTCCGACGGACCCGCTCCCCGCTCCGCTTATTGCGGCCGTCTGGAACTGCCGCTCGATCCGGCGGGAGCTCAGAGCGGACGCTTGTCGATCTACTTCGAACTCTATCCGCACACCGCTCCGGGCAAAGCCGCTGGCATGCTGGTGGCCACCGAGGGCGGTCCGGGATACCCCGCGACCGAATCTCACCCGGAATACCTGGCGCTGTTCGATCCGCTGCGGCGCACGCGGGACATTTTGATCATGGACAACCGTGGCACAGGCAAGTCCGGCGCGCTCGACTGCCCGGAACTGCAGACGGCGGAACGATGGACCACCACCATGGTCGGCGCCTGCGGCGAGTCGTTGGGTGATCGCGCCGCACTCTTCGGGACCGCCCTGGCCGCGGACGACTTGGCGGTCATTTTGAACCAACTCGGCGTGGCCAAAATCGATCTCTACGGCGATTCGTACGGAACTTACTTCGAGCAGGTCTTCGCGGTCAGGCACCCTGCCCTGTTGCGCTCCGTCGTGCTCGACGGCGCCTATCCATTGGACGGTCAGGACTATGCGTGGTATCCGAGCTATGCGCCCGCAATGCGCGACAAATTCGATGTCGCCTGCCGGCGCTCGCCAAGCTGCGCGGAAATTCCCGGCAGCTCAATCGAGCGCATCCTGCCCGTGCTTGCGCAGCTTCGTCTGCAGCCCTCCTCCGCCGTTGCGATCGACGCGGACGGCAAGGAACGGCAATTTTCCGTGGATCCCACGCACCTCGCGACCGTCATGTTCGGCAGCGCGCCCGCGCTCGCCACGGTGCGCGAGCTCGATGCGGCCGCGCGCGCCTATCTCGATGGCGATCGAGCACCGCTCCTGCGCCTCATGGCCGAGACCGTCGGCAGTGTCGACAGCGAGGACGCGCGCAACTCCGCCGCCGACGTGACCCAATGGAGCGCCGGCCTGGAAGTGGCGGTCATGTGCCACGATCCGCCGCAAATATTCGATATGCGGCTGCCGCCCGCCCAGCGCGCGGCGGATCGCGATCGAGCGCTCGCCGAGCGCCGCCGCTCATACCCCGATACCTATGCCCCATTTACGATCGACGAATATCGCGGCATGCCCTTGGACTACAGTTTCATCGATCAGTGCGTTTCGTGGCCCGTTGCCTCCGCCGGCCAACCGGCCGGCCGGCCAACGTCACCGACTGCGGCCTATCCCGATATCCCCGCGTTGGTAATTTCCGGGGAACTCGACAACATGACGACCCCCGCCGACGGAGCGGCGGTCGCGGCGGCTTTCAGACGCGGCAAGCAGGTACTCATCGCGAACAGCTTCCACGTGAATGCCCTGCCGCACGCGCGCAGCGGCTGTGCCGCCGACATCGTGCGGCATTTCATCGGCACGCTCGAGCCCGGCGATTCATCCTGCGCGGCCGCTGTTCCGCCGGTGCGCCTCGTGCCGCGCTTCGCCGTGCACGTAGACGGGGTGGACCCGGCAATCGCGGCGGCTGGAAACACCGCCTCGGCAGGTGCCCTGAGGCTGGCAAGCGCAACGGTCCAGACCGTCGGCGACATCCTGGTGCGCGCCGCCGCCAATTCTTCCGGACACGGGGTGGGATTACGCGGTGGAGCTTTCACGATCGCCGGCGGGGGCAATTCCCGCCGCGTCACACTCGATCGAGCGCGCTGGACGGATGATCTCGCCGTATCCGGAACGATCGATCAGCCGCGTGACGCCGCCGGCACGGTGCTCGCCAAGGTCACGATCCAGGGTCCGGATGAGATCCGGGGGAACCTGGAGGTACGGTGGGAAGACCGTCGGCCCGATGCGCAGGCGCGCATTCGAGGAGAGATCGCCGGCCAGGCAATCGAGGCGCACATGCCCGCTCCGTAGCAGCAAGCGAGGTGGTTAGAGAGAAACCGCCGAGACGGGGCTTTGCTCGACCGCAGCCCGCGCTTCTCCGATCTTGCGCTCCGCGCTCGGCGGATAGCCGTACTGACCGCGGTAACATTTCGAGAAATGCGGCGGTGATTGAAAGCCGCAGGCCGCCGTGATGTCCATGATGGGCATGGCGGTCTGCAGCAGAAGCTCCCGCGCGCGGCGCAAGCGCATTTCCAGATAGTAACGCTTCGGGACACAATTCAAGTCGCGCTTGAACAGCCGTTCGATCTGCCGGCGCGAGAGTCCGGTTGCTTTCGCGATCTTCTCGAGCGAAAGCGGTTTCTCGATGTTCTCCTCCATGATCTGCGCGACCCGGATCAGGCCGCGATGTGAAACGCCGACGCGGGCCCTCAACGGCACGTACTGCCGATCACGGTCCTTGCGGACCCGATCGACGATGAACTGCTCCGACACACGTTGCGAGATCCTCGGTCCAAGCTTGCCCTCGATCAGATTCAACATGAGATCGAGCGGTGCCGTACCGCCCGAGCACGTAAAGCGGTTCCGATCGATGGTGAACAGGTTGTCGCTGATCAGCACGCGCGGAAACTCCTCCCGTAGCGCCGACAGATTCTCCCAATGAATGGTCGCTCGATAATTATCCAAGAGCCCCGCTCTAGCGAGCGCGTATCCGCCCGTGCAGAGCGCCCCCAAGGACACGCGCCGCTCGGCGATGCGACGCAAGGCCGTCACCAGAGCCGGCGAGACGGCCTCCCGGATGTTGATGCCGCCGCATACGAACAGGATGTCCACGGCGCCGAGCTTCTCGAGGGAGCCCGCCGGCGAGAGCTTCAGGCCGCTGCTGGATTCGCTCGGTTGACCGTCGAGACTGACCACGGACCATTCGTACACGTCCTTGCCCACGAGGCGGTTCGCCATGCGCAAGGGCTCGAGCGCATTGGAGACCGCGATCAGTGAGTAATTGGCCAGGGTCAGGAACGCATACTGGCATTTGCGGAGCACTGCGGGCGTTTCCAAACGAGCCTCCCCCCTTGACCCTCGAGTCCACCGGCTTCGACCGATTCATTATGCCATCAGCGCGCGTGAAAATATCCATTCCCGACACAAATATGTCGCATTCTGGATGCTCCTCGGAGGCGTGCGCGACCCAGCATTTCCAGGCTGATGGTCGAATCGACCGCGCTCCCCTGCGGGCGATGGCGCGTTTGCATCCGGGACTGTCGCAATTAGCTTATTGTTTCAGTGGCCGCTGGTTACACTGCGGAGCGAAATTTCCCAAGGGGGTGGATAGATGAAAAGTCATGCCCGCGTCGTGGTCATCGGAGGAGGCGCGGTGGGCGTCAGCACGCTCTATCACCTGGCGCAAAAATGGTCGGACGTGGTGCTGGTCGAGCGCTCCGAGCTCACCGCCGGCTCGACCTGGCACGCAGCGGGACTGCTGCCGCTTTTCAACATGAGCTACACCGTCGGGCAGCTTCACAAATACTCGGTCGACCTCTATAAGCGCCTGCCGGCGGAAACCGGCCAGGACGTGAGCTTCCACGTCACCGGAAACATGCGCCTCGCGACCTGCCGCGACCGCATGGACGAGTATCAAAAATATTGCGGCACCGCCAATACCATCGGTGTGCCGTTCCAGATCATCTCCCCGCAGGAGGTGAAGAAACTCTGGCCGCTGGTCGAGCTCGGCAACGGCGGCGACACCCAGAACATCGTGGGTGCGCTCTATCATCCCGACGACGGCCACATTGCGCCGGCGGACCTGACGATGGCGCTGCGCAAAGGGGCGCGGGCTCGCGGTGCCGAGATCTATGAACAAACTGAAGTCACGGGCATCAAGCGCAACCCGTCGGGCGAATGGCATCTGACCACGAGCAAGGGTGACATCGTCGCGGAGCACGTGGTCTGCGCCACCGGCAACTATGCGCGTCAGACCGGGCGCATGTTCGGACTGAATGTGCCCGCCATCCCGGTCGAGCATCAGTACATCGTGTACGACGAATCGCCGGAGCTCAAAGCGTATCGCCAAGGCGGCGGCCGCGAGCTCGCGGTGCTGCGCGAATCCGATCAGTCCTACTACCTGCGCGAGGAGAGGATGGGCTGGATCCTCGGCCCGTACGAGGCCGGTGCTCCCGCCCGGTTTGCCGACGGAGTGCCCGACTGGTTTGGCAAGAGCTTGTTCGAGGGCGATCTCGAGAGGCTTTTGCCGCATGTCGAGGCCGCACAGCGGCGCGTGCCCTGCCTCGCCAGCTGCGGCATCAAGGACATCGTGAACGGCCCGATCTCCTATACGCCGGACGGAAGCCCGTTGGTGGGTCCCGCCTGGGGCGTGCGCAACCTCTGGCTCAATGAGGGCCACAGCTTCGGCATCACCGCCGCCGGCGGCTCGGGCTGGCAGCTGGCCGAATGGATCGTCGAGGGCGAGCCCGGCATCGACATGATGGCGGTCGACCCGCGCCGCTACGGCCCCTACACCAGCAAGCGCTACGTCGTTCGGAAGAACGAGGAAACCTACCGCAACGTCTTCGTCATCCACTTTCCGGACGAGGAGCGCTCCGATGCGCGCCCGGCCAAGACCAGTCCGATCTACGACAAGCTCGCGCGCATGGGCGCCGTGTTCGGGCAGCGCTACGGCTGGGAGCGCGCCAACTGGTTTGCGCCTCCCGGGGTCGAAGCGAAGGACCAATGGAGCTTCCGCCGCTCCAATTACTTCCCGCATGTGGGCCGCGAGGCCGTGAATCTGCGGCAGAACGTCGGCGTCATCGATCTCACTCCTTTCACCAAGCACGAGGTAACGGGGCCTGGAGCCGAAGCCTGGCTCGACGGCTTGGTTGCCAACAAGGTGCCCACCAAGATCGGCCGCATGGCGCTCTCCCATGCGCTCACGCGCCGCGGCGGCATCCGCTCGGAGTTCACCATCACCAAGATTGCCGACCAGCATTTCTACGTGGTGAGCGCGGGTGCGGCGGAGCGTTACGACAGCGATTACCTGCTCGAAAAGCTGCCCGCAGACGGCTCGGTCGCCCTGCGCAACATCACCTCGAGCCGCGGATGCTTCGTGGTCGCGGGTCCCCGTTCCCGGGAGGTGCTGGCAAAGCTCACCGACGCGCCGCTCGACAACGCCTCCTTCCCCTGGCTCACCGCACAGGTCACCGAAGTGGGACTTGCGGTCGATGTGTACCTGCTGCGCGTGAATTTCGTGGGCTCGCTCGGCTGGGAGCTGCATTTTCCGATCGAGTATGCGCACCATCTGTTCGATGCGATCTTCCAGGCAGGCGGTGAGTTCAACATCGGCATGGTGGGAATGCGGGCCATGGAGTCGTTGCGCATCGAGAAGTCCTATCGCATGTGGGGCAGCGACTTGACCCCCGACTACACACCCTTCGAGGCGGGACTCGACCGCTTCGTGCGCCTGAACAAAGGGGCTTTCATCGGCAAGCAGGCGCTCGAGAAGCAGCTCGCGCAAGGCGTTCCGCACCGCTTCGTCACCTTCGAGGTCCATGGGGTGATCGATGCCGACGCGCTCGGCAACGAGCCCTTGTTCGACGGCAAGGGGCAGCTCGTGGGCCGCGCGACCGCCGGCTACTACGGCCATGCCCTCCACAAGAGTCTCGGTCTGGGTTATGTGAAGCCCGAGTTCGCCAAGGTCGGGAGCGAACTCGAGATCCTGATCCTCGGGGAGCGAAAGCGCGCGACGGTATTGGTGGATTCGCCTTATGATCCCGAGAACAAGGATCTGAGAGCGTAGAACCCGAGCGAACGGAATCTCCATGAGCCGCCAATCCTTTTCCGGATGGGCCCTGATCAAGCGGGGCCTGTCGGGTCATCGCAGCTGGGAACCGCAATGGCGCAAGGCCGCCCCCAAGGAAAGCTACGACGCCGTGATCATCGGCGGCGGCGGCCACGGCTTGGGCGCGGCTTATTACCTCGCCAAAGAGCATGGGATGACCAATATCGCCGTGCTCGAGAAAGGCTGGATCGGCGGCGGCAACACGGGCCGCAACACCACCATCATCCGCTCCAACTATCTGTTCAACGAAAGCGCGGCTCTCTACGATCATGCCGTCAAGATGTGGGAGAACCTCTCGCAGGTCTTGAACTACAACGTGATGTACTCGCCCCGTGGAGTGATGATGCTCGCGCACACGGTGCACGACATCCAGGTGTTCAAGCGCCATGTCCATGCCAACCGCTGCAACGGCGTCGACAACGAATGGCTCGATCCCGCCGAGGCCAAGGAGTTCTGTCCGCCGCTCAACATCGAGGACAACATACGCTATCCCGTCCTTGGGGCGGCCCTGCAGCGCCGCGGCGGCACCGCACGGCATGACGCGGTCGCCTGGGGCTACGCCCGAGCCGCCGACGCGCTGGGCGTCGACATCATCGAGAATTGCGAGGTAACGGGCATTCGCAAGCATCCGCAGGGCGGCGGCGTGGAGGCAGTGGAGACCACCCGCGGGACCATCCGTGTGCGCAAGGTCGGCGTCTCGGCGGCGGGCTCCACGAGCGTGGTGCTGGGCCTCGCCGGGGTGCGCCTGCCGCTGGAGAGTTATCCGCTGCAGGCTATGGTTTCCGAGCCCATCAAGCCGATATTTCCCTGCGTGGTGATGTCGAACACCATCCATGCCTACATCAGCCAGTCGGATAAAGGTGAGCTCGTGATCGGCGCGGGCACCGATGCCTACACGTCGTATACACAGCGCGGTGCACTGCATATCAATACGCATACGCTCGATGCGATCTGCGAGCTGTTCCCGCAGTTTCGCCGATTGCGCATGATGCGCAACTGGGGCGGAATCGTCGATGTCACACCGGACCGCTCACCCATCATCGCCAAGACACCGGTACCCGGCCTGTACGTCAATTGCGGCTGGGGCACCGGAGGATTCAAGGCGACCCCGGGCTCGGCACATGTGTTCGCATGGACCATCGCGCGCGACGAGCCGCATCCCATCAACGCGCCATTCACGCTCGAGCGCTTCCGCGACGGCTATCTCATAGACGAGGCTGCGGCGGCCGCCGTGGCTCACTAGCCTTCGGCTATCCTCATGCTTCTCATCCACTGCCCCTATTGCGGCGAGCGTCCGGAGCTCGAGTTCGCCTACGGCGGCCAGGCGCACATCGCACGGCCCGCCCGCCCGCAAGACCTCGACGATCAGGCCTGGACTGATTTTCTCTACATGCGCGACAACATCAAGGGAGTGCATGCAGAGCGCTGGAGGCATGCGCGCGGTTGCGGGCGATTTTTCAATGCGCTGCGCGACACCACCACCGACCATTTTCTCGCAACCTACAGGACGGGCGAAGCCAAGCCGAACCTGGCGAAGATCGGCGGGCGAACACCGTGAGCTGGCGCACCAACGCCACCGGGCGCGTGGATCGGTCCCGACCGCTGACTTTCGTGTTCGACGGCAAGACCTATCGGGGGTTCGCGGGCGATTCACTGGCCTCGGCATTGCTCGCCAACGGGGTGCATCTGGTGGGCCGCTCGTTCAAATATCATCGGCCGCGAGGCATTCTCGCCGCAGGTCCCGAGGAGCCCAACGGACTCGTGACGGTATTCCGTGACGAGGCGCGCTATACGCCGAATATTCGGGTCACCCAAGTGGAACTGTACGAGGGGCTCCAGGCCGTGAGCCAGAACCGCTGGCCGAGTCTCGAGCGCGACGTGGGCCGGGTCAACGACTGGCTGTCGAGATTCTTCCCGGCGGGCTTTTACTACAAGACTTTCATGTGGCCGAAGAGCGCGTGGAAGAAGTACTACGAGCCGATCATTCGGCGTGCCGCGGGGTTGGGAATCGCGCCGACGAGGCCCGATCCCGATCGCTATGCCCAGCGCTACGCCCATTGCGACGTGCTGGTGGTGGGCGGGGGTCCGGCGGGGCTCGCTGCCGCGCTGGCAGCGGCCGATTCCGGCGCGCGCATCATGCTGTGCGACGAGTCTGCGGAATTCGGTGGCAGCCTTTTGGGCGACTCCTCGGCGCGCATCAATGGCGATTCGGCGCTCGAATGGGTCCGCCGCTCGGTCACGGAACTGCGCCGCAACCCGCGGGTGACGCTGCTCACCCGTACGACCGCATTCGGCTATTTTCCGCACAACCTCATCGGCTTGAACGAGCGCATCACCGATCATCTGCAGACGCCGCCACGGCAATTGCCGCGCGAGCGCTTATGGCAGGTACGCGCCCGGCACGTGGTTCTCGCCACAGGCGCGATCGAGCGCCCGCTGGTGTTTCCGGGCAATGACCGGCCCGGCATCATGCTCGCGGGTGCCGCTCAGACTTATCTGAACCGTTACGGAGTGCTGGTCGGGCGTCGCGTCGTCGTGGTGACCGCCTGCGACACCGCCTATCAAACCGCGCTGGATCTTCGCGCCAGCGGCGTCAGCGTCGCCGCCGTTGCCGATATCCGGCCACAGTTGCCGAGCGGACTTCCTGACGCGGTGCGTGGTGCCGGCATCGAGGTTCTGGCGGGTGCCACGGTGCTTGGCACCGAGGGCAATCGGCGCGTCAAGGCCATCTCCCTGGGCGAAGTCGATGCTCAAGGGCAGGTGAGCCGGGCACGCCGCATCGCGTGCGACGCCGTGCTGATGTCCGGTGGTTTCACACCGAGCGTGCACCTGTTCTCGCAATCGCGCGGCAAGCTCGCCTGGGACGAATCGATTCAGACGTTCGTTCCGGGCCAGTCGGCGGAGCGCGAGCGCTCGGTGGGCGCTTGCCGCGGCATCAGCGATCTTGCCCAGGCGCTGGAGGACGGCGCGAACGCCGGCGCGGCGGCGGTCGACTCGTTGGGCGAGGCCATTTCGCAAGCGGGTGGCCAAAATCGCCGCTTCGGCGTCGAGGCGTCCATCCGTCGCGCCGGAGCGACCCTGGGTGCACTCCCCGCGGGACAGCCCGCGAGCAAGCTCAAGGCTTTCGTGGATTGGCAACATGATGTAACGGTGCGCGACGTGAAGCTCGCCGCTCAGGAAGGGTTTCAATCGATCGAGCACTTGAAGCGCTACACCACCACGGGTATGGCGACCGATCAGGGCAAGACCTCGAATCTGAACGCGCTCGCCATCGTGGCGCAGAACCTGAACACGCCGATCGTCAAGGTCGGCTTGACCACGTTCCGCATGCCGTACACACCGACCACCTTCGGCAGTTTTGCCGGCATATCACGCGGCAATCTGTTCGATCCGAGGCGAACCACCTCTACTCACTCCTGGGCACAAGGCAAGGGCGCGGTGTTCGAGAACGTGGGGCTGTGGCTGCGCGCCCGCTACTTTCCCCGCGGCCTCGAGGACATGCATGCGGCGGTCGCGCGCGAATGTCTGGCGGTCCGCAAGGCCTGCGGTATCTTCGACGCCTCGACCCTCGGCAAGATCGAGGTGGTCGGCGCGGATGCCGCAGAGTTCATGAACCGGCTGTACATCAACAGCTGGACGGGTCTGGGGGTGGGCCGGTCACGGTACGGAATTCTCTGCCGCGAGGACGGCTTCATCTACGACGACGGCGTGGTCGCGCGGCTCGCGTCCGACCGCTTCCACGTGACCACCACCACGGGCGGCGCGCCGCGCGTGCTGGCGATGATGGAGGATTACCGCCAGACCGAGTGGCCCGATCTGAACGTGTGGCTCACCTCGACCACGGAGCAGTGGGCCGTCATCGCGGTACAGGGTCCGAATGCACGGCGCGTGCTCGAGCCTCTGGTATCGGAAATCGACTTGAGCGCGGCGGCGCTGCCGCACATGGCCGTCGGCCGCGGCAAGATCTGCGGCGTACCGATGCTGTTGTTCCGCGTGAGCTTCACCGGCGAGCTCGGTTTCGAGGTCAACGTGCCCGCGGATTACGGCGCCGCGGTGTGGGAGCACATCTACGCCGCCGGCCAGGCGCACGGCATCTCGGAATACGGCACGGAGACCATGCACGTGCTGCGTGCGGAAAAGGGCTACATCATCGTCGGTCAGGATACGGACGGCACGGTGACGCCCGATGATGCGGGCCTTTCCTGGGCGATCGGCAAGACCAAGACGGATTTCGTCGGCAAGCGCTCGTGGGAGCGTGCGTCCATGAAGGCTCCGGATCGCAAGCAACTGGTGGGATTGCGCGCCTGCGACGGCCGCACGATTCTCGAGGAAGGCGCACAGGTCGCCGCCAAGCCCGGGCAAAAACCGCCGATGGAGTTGATCGGGCACGTGACCTCGTCCTATTCGAGCAGCGTCCTCGGCTTCCCGATCGCGCTCGCGCTGGTGGCGGGCGGCCGCGCCCGCATGGGACAGCATCTGTTCGTGCCCATGCCCGATGGCGATATCGAGGTCGAAGTCACCTCGCCGATTTTCTACGACCCCGCCGGAGAACGGATCAATGGCTGAGCTTGCGCAGCGCCGGCCTGCAGCCATCGCATCCACCGATTGGCTCAAGTTACTGCCTCCCGCCGGACGCTGGGTCCTGCACGGCGGCCCCGCCGCTCGTGCATTGGCCGCACCTCTCTGGGGCGTGGGGTTTTCCGAGGATGCGTGCCGCGCCGTGATCTGCGGATCCCGCGCGACGCTATGGGTGGGCCCGGACGAATACCTGCTGCTCGATCTCGGCCCGGGCGATGGCGCGAACGGCGAATCGCACGCAGCGGTAGCGCAAAACCTCGAGCGTGCGCTCACCGGCGCGCCGCACGCGCTCGTCGATGTGAGCCACCGGCAATTTGCGCTCGAGATTTCGGGCCCGCATGCGGCGACCATGCTGAGCGGCGCATGCCCGCTCGATTTGGATATGCGCGCCTTTCCGGTCGGGATGTGTACGCGCACCGTGCTCGCCAAGGCCGACATCGTGCTCTGGCGCACCGGTCAAACCACGTTTCATCTCGAGGCGTGGCGCTCGTTCGGAGCCTATGTCTCAGAGCTGCTGGGCGAGATCGCCCGCGAGTTCTACGGGACTACCCAGCCTCCGGCCTGACTTGCCGCCCACTTGCCGGTGACAACCCCCCTTTCAAGATGCTAGCTTGCAAGGGTCCCCCAGACCCGGTAAGCCGCTATCGATAACCTCGCACTGACGAAAACCGATGCGCCAGGAGCCGCCGCTGCGCCCCTTGGCAACGCGGCCCTCAGACGCACGCTCAAACGCCGCCACATGGAGATGATCGCGCTCGGCGGCGTGATCGGCGCCGGGCTGTTCGTCGGATCCGGCGTGGTGATTCAATCGGCTGGACCGGCAGCGGTGCTGTCATTCGCGCTCACCGGCCTTTTGGTCGTGCTGGTGATGAGAATGCTGGGAGAGATGGCGGCCGCCTACCCCTCCATCGGCGGCTTTTATGAATACAACCGGCTGGCGCTCGGTGAGCTCGCGGGTTTTCTGACCGGCTGGATGTACTGGTACTTCTGGATCATCGTGGTTGCGCTCGAGGCGGTGGCGGGAGCACGTCTGCTGATGTATTGGTTCCCCGGGGTGCCGCCTTGGTCATTTACCTTGGGACTGACGCTCGGGTTCACGCTCTTGAACCTGTTATCGGTGCGTTCCTGGGGCGAGGCCGAATATTGGTTCGCCTCCATCAAGGTCGCCGCCATCGTGGTGTTCCTGTGCCTCGGGGCAGCGTTCGTCCTCGGGCTCTGGCCGAATGTCGCCGGCGGGCTGTCGCACCTCACCGCCCATGGCGGCTTCATGCCTCACGGCATCGCGCCCGTGCTCACCGGTGCGGTCGCGGCGACGGGTTTCTATTTCGGCTCCGAGATCGTGACGGTCGCGGCCGCCGAGTCCGCCGAGCCCGAACGCGCGGTGGCGCGCGCCACCCAGTCGGTGATCTCGCGGGTGCTGGTGTTCTACGTCGGATCCATTTTCGTCGTCGTCTGCATCCTGCCGTGGAATCATCCGGGAATCGATCAACCCTACGTGACCGCCCTCGAGGCGCTGCACATACCGGGTGCCGCGCAGATCATGAACGGCGTCATCCTGACGGCGGTTCTATCCGCCTTGAACAGCGGCTTGTTCGCCTCCTCGCGCATGATCCTGGCGCTCGCGCGGCGCGGCGACGCCCCGCGCGCCCTCGCCAAGCTCAACGCACGCGGGGTCCCCGTCCGCGCCCTGGTCACCGGCACGCTCTTCGGCTATATCGCGGTCATCATGAGCTACGTGTCGCCGGACCGGGTGTTCGCCTTCCTGGTGAATTCCTACGGCACGGTCGCCATCTTCGTGTACGTGCTGATCGCGGCCGCAGAACTCACCCTGCGCCGTCGCCTGGAACGCGATTCGCCGGATCGGCTGCGCGTGCGCATGTGGGGCTACCCCTATCTCACCATCCTCGCCATCGTGGCAATGCTCGCGATCGTATCGGCGATGGCATTCATCCCGGGCCTTCGCTACTCGCTCCTCTTCGGCGTGTTGAGCGCAGCGGCCATGGTCGTGGGCTATGCGCTGCGAAATCTCGCCCGATCCCGGAAACTCAGCGGTTCCATCAGTACGGACGGTCCCCGTTGACGGTGGCGCGGTGCATGGTGCGCCGTTCCGGCAGATAGTCCGCAATCGCATAGTGCTGGGTCACCCGGTTGTCCCAGAAGGCGATATCGTCGACGCTCCAGCGCCAGCGGACCGTGAATTCCGGCTGCGCGGCATGCTTGAACAAAAATGCGAGAAGAGCCGCGCTTTCCCGTGGCGCGAGCTCGTTGATGTGCGTCGTAAAGCCTTCGTTGACGAAGAGCCCCTTGCGGCCGCTCACTGGATGGGTGCGCACCACCGGATGGCTCACCGGCGGATGCTTCGCGACCGCACGCTCGTAACGCTCCTTGAACGCAGGATCGTTCTGCCAGCGTTCCGGCGGGAACGATTTCGCGATCGAATGCGTGGCGGTGAGGCCCTCCAGCATCCGCCGCATCGGCTCCGAGAGCGACTCGTAGGCCGCGGAGCTGCTCGACCAGAGCGTATCGCCCCCGACGCTCGGAAGGCGCTTGGCCGCCAGGATTCCGGCGAGCGGCGGCGTCTCGCTGAAGGTCACATCGGTGTGCCAGTTGTCATTGTCGGGCAGGAAGCTCGCGTGGGTGTCGATCAGCAGGATCTCGGGAAGCTCGGGCAGCACCGGGTAGATCGGATGCACGTGCAGCGAACCGAAGCGCGCGGCAAAGCGGCTCTGCGCCTGCGGCGTGATCGGTTGGTTGCGGAAAAACAGAACCTGATGCTCGATCAACAGCTCGCCCAGGCGGTCGATATCCGACCCCGCGAGATCGCAAGACAGGTCGATACCGTTGAGCTCTGCACCGAGCGCGCGGCCGATACGCGTAACTTCTATGGACATAATTGCCGTTATTGTTCACCCCACGCCGGGCCGGGAGATTATACGAGAGGCAGCCTCGGGCACGAATTAATGTGAGAATGTCGCGCATGGGCGACCCGCAGTCACAGCCTCCATCGCGTTCCGCTATAGGCGAGGATTTGGCTCAGGCGCTGGCCATGGTGCGTGCGGGCCGGTTCGCGAGCGCGGAACTCAAGCTTCGGGCCATTCAAGCAGCAGCCCCCGGAGAAGTGAACAGCTCACGGCTGCTCGGTGCCGCGCTGCTCGCCCAGGACAAGGTACAACCCGCGATCGATATCTTGGAACGCACCGTCGCAGCCGCTCCGCAGTTCTGGCAAGCCCGGACGGATCTCGCGCGAGCCTTGCGCGCCGCGGGACGATTTGAGGAGGCGCGCGCGGCGCTGCGCCAAGTCGTCGAGGCGGCCCCCAACCTCGACACGGCGTGGTTGGCCTACGGGGATGTCCTCGTGGACCTCGAGAAATACCCAGACGCGCTGTTCGCGTATGAGCGGGCGCGGCTCACCGACCCGCACCGCCGTAGGATCGAAGAGGCGAGCGGCGCGCTCAGGGCCCAGGACCATAAGACGGCGGAGCACATCTTCCGCGAAATTCTGAAACTGGATGCGAGTCATGTGGGAGCGCTTTGCGGCCTCGGCGCCGTCTCGCTCACGGTGAGTCGGGTACAGGATGCGGTTCGCCTGCTCAAGCACGCGCTCAAACAGTCCGCACATTTGCCGCTCGCCTGGCGCGGCCTATCGCAAGCCCTTCTGGCGCAGGGCGCTCTTCCCGAGGCGGAGGCGGCGGTGCGCCGCCTGCTCAAGATAGAGGCCGAGAATCCCAACAATTGGGTGGTGCTCGCGACCGTCTACTCGCGTCTCATGCGTCAACAGGACGCACTAGCGGCTTTTGAGGAGGCATCTCGGATGAATCCCGCCGAAGTCCGGCTGCGGCTTTCGATCGGGCACCTCAACAAGACTCTCGGCCGCCGTCTCGAGTGCGAACAGGCGTACCAGCAGTGCCTGCAGATGGATCCGGGCATGGGTGAGGCGTACTGGAGCCTGGCGGATCTGAAAAACTACGTATTCTCGGACGCCGAAATCGTCTCCATGCAATCCCTTCTCAAGGGGGAAGGCGGCGACAATGAAGACCAGGCGCACTTGCATTTCGCGCTTGGGCGGGCCTTCGAGCACAAGGAGGACTACACCGCCGCCTTCGAACATTATGCGACGGGCAACCGCCGGCGGCGTAAAACTGTCCCGTTCGAGATTGAGGCGTTCGAGAACAAGACGCGGCGCGTACGCGAATGCTTCGACGCTGCATTTTTTGCCGCCCGATCCACCTCCGGATATCCCGACCCCTCTCCCATATTCATCGTCGGCCTGCCGAGGTCCGGCTCGACCCTGGTGGAGCAGATTCTCGCAAGTCACTCGAGTGTCGAGGGCACCTTCGAGCTCCCAAACCTGCTCACCATCGTGCGCGAGTTCGACCACGCTGACGCGGCTCACGATGCCTATCCGGAAATCGTGCGCGCCGCCCCGCCGCAACATCTCAGCGATCTCGGGCGGCGCTATATCGAGGAAACGGCGCCGCTGCGCGGCGCGCGGCCGTACTTCATCGACAAGATGCCCAATAATTTCAGCCATGTGGGCCTGATCCAAGCCATTCTCCCCCGGGCGGTGATCATCGATGCACGCCGCAACCCGATGGATGCCTGTTTCAGCACCTACAAGCAGCATTTCGCCGAGGGCCAGTCCTTCAGCTACGACCTGGACGATCTCGGCCGGTACTATCGCTGCTACCTGAGCCTGATGGATCATTGGGACGCGGTGCTCCCCGGTAAAGTGTTGCATTTACAATACGAGTTGCTGATCCGCGATCCCGAAACGCAGATACGCCGCTTGTTGAGTCATTGCTCGCTGCCTTTCGAGCCCTCATGCCTGTCGTTCCACCAGACCCAGCGGCCGGTACGCACCGCAAGTGCCGAACAGGTGCGCCAGCCTCTCTACACGTCCGGCGTCGGCTATTGGCGCCATTTTGAGGTGAATTTGCAGCCGCTGAAACGCGCGCTGGGCGACGCTTTGGAACGTTTTTCCGATATTGGGCAGGCAACAGTTCGCTACTGAACGGTCGATCAGCGTCCCGTTCGCCGGTCATTGACAGGCAACGCTTTCGCAGGACATGATCCTCGAAGGGCACACATCGCAAGTGTGCTTTCACAACTCAAGAATAAGGGGTGCTGCGATGCGCATGACGAAAGTGCGTTCCTTGGGAAACCGTACTCGTATGCCGCCTGCACGCGCCTTTCCGTCGCCTACCCGGCTGAGCTTCGCGATCGCCACGGCCCTCTCCGGCGCCGCGACGGTGCACATGGCTCCCGTGCTGGCCGCCGACGCATCGGCTGAAACCTCCACGCTCGAGGAAGTGGTGGTGACGGCCCGCAAGCGCACGGAAAATCTGCAGGACGTTCCGATGAGCATCGACGTCTACACGGCCAAGGACCTGCAGAATCTCGCGATTACGCAGTTCGAAGACTACGCCACCATGACGCCCTCCATCTCGTTCGTGAGCGCAGGCCCCGGAACACAAACGTTCGTCATGCGCGGCGTGTCGGACGGCAGCAATCCGAACTACGCGAATACGGCCACTACGGCGTTCCTGGTCGACGACATGTCGATGAATTTCGCCGGCACCACGCCGGATCTGCATCTCTACGATATCGAGCGGATCGAAGTGCTGAACGGACCGCAGGGTACGACGTTCGGTGCAAGCGCCATGGCCGGAGCGCTGCGCTTCGTGACCAACAAGCCGGATGCGAGCGGCTTCAGCGCGGGCGCCGATCTCGACGGCGGCAAGATCGAAGGCGGCACCAAGAACGGCACCGTCGAGGGCTTCATGAACATCCCGCTGATCCCCGACTGGACGGCGCTGCGCTTCTCCGCCTATCGGGACTATCACGGCGGGTACATCGACAACATCGACACGACCCGTAACTGGGTCAATGGAACCGTCTCCAACAACTCGCAGTGGGCGGGGCAGAACTACAACGTCGAGCGCGTGACGGGCGGTCGCCTCGCGCTCGGTCAGAAAATTGCGGACGGCTGGAAAGCCACCCTCACCGCCAGCTACCAGAAACAGCTCACGCACGGCGCCTGGGATGAGGACCCAACCATCGGCGGCGCGATCGGAGGGGCCGCGAACAACTATGGAGAGCTCATCAACGGTCCGATGCGCTCCTTCGGGCAGAAGAACGTTGCGCGCTTCGGTCCGGAATTCAAGCAGTACTACGCCAAGACTCTCGATTTCCACCTCGAGGGCGATGTCGGGATCGGCGATCTGGTGTACGCGAATACGTACTGGGCGCAGGACGACACCTGGGTGAACGAGTATTCGGAGTACATGCAATACGTAAACACGGGGCCACCGAATAATTACACGGCTCCCAACCGCCAGTCCTTCACGTGTCTCAACGGCCCGACCTTGGCGGCGCCAACTGCTCTGCTCAGCGGCTGCAACGTCCCGATCCAGTATTACAACTACACAACGAAAATCTATCGCTGGTCGAATGAGCTGCGGTTGCAATCTAAAGAGAACGGCGGCTGGCTACACTGGCTCATCGGCGGCTACTGGGAGAGGACACGCGACGATACCAGCGACTATTACAGCATTCCGGGCTTGCAGCCGAGCGGCGCCGGCTTTCAGCAACCGGGCAATCCGTACGCGTATTACGCGTCGTATTACGGTATCACCAAGCCTGCGCGAGCCGGCGAGTGGTACGCCTACACGTCGCGCTACGATTATCTGCAGATGACCGAGTTCCTGAATGTCACCCTCGATCTCACCAAGCGTCTGAAACTCGAGCTGGGAACCGTTCACTTCCAGTCGCACTTCAACGATTGGGTGAACGGAGGCAACTTCTCCTATGCCCCGGTGACGTTGAGCCAGGGGCCCGGAGGCTCGGAAAAGTGGGACAGCAAGATCGGCTTGAACTACAAGGCGACCGACGACCTACTTGTATACGTCGATGCCGCTCAAGGGTTCAGAGACGGCGGCGTCAATTCGGGACTTCCGACCGTATGTCAGAAGAATGGTGTGCCCGCCACGTACAAGCCGGACACGTTGACCAATTACGAGATTGGATGGAAGTCAACCTTTCTCGACAAGCATCTGCAGTGGAACGGGGCCTTTTACTTGATGCCCTGGAAGAACTACCAGTCGCTGCTCTTCGATCCGAACGTTTGCGGATCGTCCAGCTTCGATGCGAACATCGGCAATGCGAAGATCTATGGCTCCGAGACCGAGATCAAGTACGCGCCTAATTCGCGCCTCAGCATGGACGTCTCCCTGAGCTACAACGACTCGCGGATCATCACCGATATTTTCTACACCGGCGCGGGCGGAGCGGCGGGCGGTTTCGACGTGCGCCCCGGCGAGCGGCTTCCCTACGTTCCATACTTCGATTGGAGCAGCAATATCCGCTACGAGGCGCCGATCAAGGACACGTTGCACTGGTACGCCCAATACGATGTCTCCCACAAGGGCGACATGTTCAACAACTTGCAGGCGTCAGGCAGCAATGGCTTGCCCTATGTGCTGCAACCGGGCTACTCCATCATGAACTTGCGTTTCGGTCTCAACAATACCGATCAGGGTTGGACCACGGAGCTCTACATCACCAATCTCACCAACAAGAACGCCGTGATCTACACCAACGAGGGCAACTTCGATTTGCGGCAGACCGTGAACGAGCCGCGGGTGTTCGGCGTCAGATTGACGTACCGTTTCGGCAAAGCGCAGGCGTTCAACAACGAGGACTGACGAGTTTCGCGATGGCGAGCGCCGTGGGATACGGCTCCGGCTCATCCCGGTTGGTCAGCAGCATCACGGTGAGCCGGCGCTCCGGCCACCGCACGATGACGTTGCGAAAGCCGATCGATTCCCCCGAGTGCCACACGGTCTCCCCCGTGATCCGCCACCCGAAGCCATAATTCGTTGCGGGATCATCGGTCGCCGTTGCCGGCGTGAACGCGAGCCGCAGCGATTCCAACCGTAACAACCTATCGTCACACAAGGCAGCGTCCCACTTCGCCAGATCCTCGATGGAGGAATACACGCCGCCGTCCCCCAACACCGCGCTGGTGAGATTCTGGTCGGTGCGTTTCCATCCGCCGTCGACCGGGCTGTAGCCATAGGCCCGATTGACCACCGTCGAGACGCCCTCTTCGTGCGCGACCGTGCCGCTCATGCCTAGGGGCATGAAAATTCGATCCCGAAGAAACGACGCGAAGCTAAGTCCCGAGGCGGCTTGTACGACCAGCGCCAGCAGCGCGTAACCGCCGTTGCTGTAGCGATAGTCCGTTCCCGGCGGGAAATGGGTGCGCTTTTCGGATTCGATCAGGCGCAGCACATCTGCGTCGCGCACTGGCGCTGCGCGTTCGGGCGGAATCAACTCCTCGTAATCGAGTAGGCCTGAGGTATGAGTCAGCAAGTGTCGGAGGGTCGCGCCAGCGCCGAACTCGGGAAGCGACGGGAGCCAGTTGGACACCGGGTCATCGAGGGACAGCACGCCTTCCTCACTCAGCATCAGCACGGCGGCTGCCGTGAACTGCTTGGTGAGGGAGGCAAGACGGTAGTTGGTGGTGCTCGTGGAGGGAACCTCAAGCTCGAGGTCCGCCATTCCCAAGGCGTGTCGGACGATCGGTTCACCGTTCAGCAGCACGAGCACGCCGGCGCCGGGGACGCTGCCGCGGTATCGGCGTAGCAGTTCCTCCAAGCGACGTTCCAATCGCACGGTGATGCCCCCTCAGAGAATGTGATCAGGCCAACAATCTTGCCAGCCAGAACCTGAATTATGTGAATTTGCTTGCCCTAGGGGCCGACTCCGCGCTAGCGTTTGCATAGTGTTGATAGAAACCCCTAACGAGCAAAAGCAGCCCGACCCGGCGCGGCCCTCCAAGGGCTCGCGGCACCGCTGGCATGCGGTCCTGATCGTCGCGCCCTCCTCGGCGTGCGCCGCAGCACAGGCCTGCAAGGGCAAGCGGTATCTGTCCTCTGAGGCACCGCGGCTGCCGCTTGCCAATTGCGATGCGGCGTCCTGCGGGTGCAAGTACCGTCACTTCGACGACCGCCGTGCGGGTCCGCGCCGTGCGGAGGATGTGGGCGGCCCCGAGGGCAAACGTCCGGCGTCAAACCGACGGGCGCGAAAAGGACGTCGAGCCATCGACTGAAGTGCCACCTCCTAGAGCACCGTCGATCATCCGGAGAGAGTGGTTTCTGGGCGTGAGCGTCGTCACGGCGCTTCTCTTCCTGTTCGCGGGCGGCAATCTATATCCGCAGGGCTCCGGCCTCATCCGCCAGGTCGTGATCTGCGCCTGGCTCTTCGCGGTGATCTTGGGCGCCGCCTTGAGCGTCGTGAGGCATGCCGAGGATCTCGCGGTACACCTCGGAGAGCCCCTCGGCACACTCATACTGACTTTGGCGGTGACGGCCATCGAGGCTGCGGCGATATCGGCGGTGATGATTCACTCGAAGAACAGCGCTTCCGTGGTCCGCGATACCTTGTTTGCGGTCATCATGATCATCCTCAACGGCATGGTCGGCGCATCGCTCCTGCTCGGTGCGTGGCGTCACCGGGAGCAACACTACAATCTCCAGGGCGCGAACGCTTATCTCAGCGTCATCATCCCGTTGGCGGTGTTGAGCCTCATCATGCCGAATTACACCCAGACTACGCCCGGACCCACCCTGTCCGGGCCGCAGGAGACCTTTCTCGCGCTGATGTGCGTCGGGCTGTACGTTGCCTTTCTCGGCGTACAGACCGGCCGTCATCGCGGCTATTTCATGCTGGACAGCGAAGAATCGGAGCCGCACCACGGCACCGCGGATGCCACCGCTCCGTGGTGGATGCACGCGGTTCTGCTCATGGCGTACATGGTGCCGCTGGTATATCTGGCAGAGCAGTTCGGCAGCCCCATCGACGATCTCATCGTCACACTGCACGCGCCGGCAGCGCTCGGGGGCGTGCTCATCGCGGCCTTGGTCGCGACCCCGGAGGCGATCGGGGCGGTACGCTCGGCGGTTGCGAATCACCTGCAGCGATCGATCAACATCTGCCTTGGGGCATTGCTCGCCACCATCGGCCTCACGATTCCCCTCATGCTGGTGGTCAGCCATCTCTTGGGAACGCCGATCTACCTCGGCCTGCAGAATTCCAGTTTCATGATGTTGTTACTGACGCTGCTGCTGAGCGTCGTCACCTTCGCGAGCGGGCGGACCAACGTCCTGCAGGGCGCGGTCCACATGCTGCTGTTCATCGCCTACGTGCTCTTGATTTTCCAGGGCTGACGCGCTCCGCTAGGACACGTGCACCGCACTCTGAAGAAAGTCATCCACATCCGCTGCCGTCGTCGCATAGCTGGTTACGAGCCGGATGGCCGCGCCACCTGACGGCTTCAGCCAGGGCCAACGGTAGAAGTGAAATCCTTCGCTCTCCAGCGCCGCGATGAGCCGCTCGGGGACCGCGACGAAAAGCTCGTTGGCCTCTACGGGCTGAAGAAGGTTCGCGCCCGCCACGCCCTTGATCCCATGGGCAAGCCGCGCGGCCATGGCATTCGCCTGCCGCGCGTTGTGCAGCCAGAGATCATCCTGCAGGTAGACGAGCAGCTGACAACTCAGGTAGCGCAGCTTCGACCATAGATGTCCGGCGCGCTTGCGCCGCCGCTCGAAATCCTGCGCGCGGCGCGGATCGAAAAACACCACGGCCTCCGCGGCCAACGCGCCGTTCTTGGTGGCGCCGAACGAAAGCACGTCGATACCCGCCTTCCAGGTCGCCTCGGCGGGCGAACAGCCGAGGTGCACCAGCGCATTGGCGAAACGTGCACCGTCCATGTGGACGGCAAGCCCGTGGCGTTTCCCCGCCGCGGTCAATGCTTTGAGCTCCTCGAGCCCGTACACCGTGCCCAGCTCGGTCGCCTGCGTCACGCTGATCGCCGACGGTTTGACGTGATGCACCCCCATGTCGGTCGCGAGCGCCACCGCTGCATCGATCGCCTCGGGTCCGATCTTGCCGTTGGGCGACGGGAGACCGAGGAGCTTCGCTCCGCCGGTGAACAGCTCGGGCGCCCCGCATTCGTCCGTGACGATGTGCGCTCCTTCATGGCAGTAGATGCCACCGAACGGCGGTGCGAGTTGCGCGAGCGCGAGGGCGTTCGCGGCAGTTCCAGTCGCCACGGGATAGGCCGCCACCTCCCGCTCGAACAGCGTCGACATCGCTCGCTGAAGTCTCTCGGTGAACTCATCGGCGCCGTAGGAAGGCAATAGTCCCGTGTTGGCCGCGTTGATCGCCGCCATGACGGGGGCGCACACGGGAGTGACGTTATCGCTGCCGAAGTTTCGGCTGAGTGTCGTGTCCATTCCGGCATTCTAGCGCCATTTCAGCCTGTGACCCCGGAGCGAGCTACACTGGCAATTCCGCTTGCGGCCAGGGCTATGACACCAGCATGTATGTAAGAAGAGCGCGGGGCGTGCTGCTCCTTTGCGTGGCGGCCATGGTCGTGGGTTGCGGCCGTACCGGCGGGGGCTCGCCCCACTCCGGCGCACCGGCGCGCAAGGACGATGGCAAGGTCGTCGACCTCTACAACTGGGCGGATTACATCGCGCCGTCCGCGGTGGAGGAATTCGAAAAGCGCACCGGGATCAAGTTGCGCGTGTCGACCTTCGAGACCAACGAGACTCTCGAATCCCGCCTCATGACCGGGGATAGCGGCTACGATGTCGTCGTCCCGACTGCGCCCTTTCTCGAGCGTCAGATTCGAAGCGGCGCCTATCAACCGCTCGACAAGAAACTCCTGCCTAACTTGGCGAATCTCGACCCCGCCCTGATGGATCGCGTCGCGCTGAACGATCCCGGCAACGCGCACGCGGTCATCTACATGTGGGGAACGTACGGCATCGGCTACAACGTAAACAAGGTCACCGAGGCGCTCGGCGGCCCCCCGCCCGATGGTTGGGCGCTGTTTTTCGACCCAGCCTACGCCTCGCGCCTCGAGCAATGCGGGATCGGTACGATCGACGCGCCCGCCGGCATCATCCGGCTCGTGCTGAAGTACCTGGGTCGGGATCCCAACGCGCCGCGGCCGGGCGATCTGGGTGACGCGGAGAAGGTTTTGCTGAAGATCCGTCCCTCCATTCGGACCATCAACACCACCAATGTGATCGAATCCATCGCCAACGGCGATATCTGCATGGCGCTCGGTTACAACGGGGATTTCGTTCAGGCACGCAACCGCGCCAGGGACGCGAAGAACGGCATCCAAATCGCCTTCATGCTGCCGCGCGAGGGGTCGCTCCTTTGGTTCGACATGCTCGCCATCCCAAAAAATGCGCCGCACCCCGCCAACGCTCTGGCGCTCATCAATTTCTTGATGGACCCGCATGTCATCGCGCAGATCTCCAACTACATCGGTTTTGCCAACGCGAACGTGGCTGCCACGCCGTTCCTGGACCCTTCGATTGCCTCCGACCCGATCGTCTTCCCACCCCCCGATCAACAGCGGCGGCTGTTCGTCGAGACAGAGGACTCGCCCGAACAGGCGCGCGCCTTCACCCGGATTTGGGAAAGATTCAAGACGGGACAATGAGAGGCCGGACGCGACGGCGATGAGTGCGGCTATTCCGACGGGTCCGGCGGCAAGGTCTTCGGGCTCGACGCGGTGTGCAAGTCGCCGGACGACCACCCTCCGCCCAGATCGCCGATCAGGGACACCGCATCGATCAGGCGGCTCTCCTCGACGTTGAGCGCGCTCTGCTGATCGACGAACTGAGTCTCCTGCGCCTGCGCCACGGTGGTGTAGTCGACCGTGCCCGCCTTGAACTCGGCCATGGCGATTTCGGTGCCGCGAACGGCGTCCTGCACCGCGGTGCCGAGAGCCTTGGACTGGGCGTCGAGGATCCGGAGCCCTGAGAGATCATTCTCGACACCTTCGAAGGCGGTGAGAACGATGTTGCGATAATTCGCGACCGATGCTTCATAGGCGGCCCGCACCGCCTGGACCTGCGCGTGGCGCTCGCCGAAGTCGAACAGCGTTTCGGTTCCATTCGCGCCCAGCGACCAGATGTGGTTCGCGGTGTGCAGCAACCCGTTCAACGGCGATTGCGTGAAACCTCCCGCGGCCGAGAGCGAGATGGTGGGGTAGTACGCGGCCACCGCGACGCCGACTGCGGCATTCTGCGCCTTCATGGTGCGCTCTGCGGCCGCGACATCGGGACGGCGCTCGAGGAGCTGCGACGGCATGCCCACCGGAATGGCGGGCAGCATCGGCATGACGTTGCCCTTGGGAATGTCGAGATCCTCCGGATTCTTGCCGACCAGCACCGCGATGGCATGCGCGTATTGGGCGCGCGCAACGCCGAGACCGATCAGATTCGCCTGGGTCGTTTCCAGCGCGACCTGCGCCGTGATCACCGCGGAGGGCGGCGTTGCCGTGATGCCCGCCACGCCTTGCGCCTTGGTGACCCGCAGCGCCTCCTGGTAAGCACCCACGGTCTTTTGCTCGAGGTCGATGTTGGCGTCGGCCAGGCGCAGCTCGATCACCGTCGTGGCCAGCAGCGTCTGTTCGGACAGCGTGGCGTTGGCGAGCGTCGCCTCGTCGGACTGGGCAATCGCGCTATTTTCCTCGATGAGACGTCGTACCTGGCCCCAAATATCCGGCGTCCAGCTGGCCGTCCCCTCGAGGGTCGCTGAGGTGACGCTGCCCCGGCGGGCGCTGGTCGTGCCGTTGGTGGTCGAGGTGCCCGTACCGGTCGTTGTGCCGGTGCCTGTCGTGGTGGTGCCCGTTGTGGTCGCGATACCGCTCCCCGCGTAGCCTGGACCCCCGGCGCGATTGACGGAGCCCGTGAGGCCCAGCGTGGGGAACAACTGCGCGCGGGCCACTTTCACTTCCGCGACGGCTTGCAGGTAATTGGCGTAGTCCTGGCGCACGGTCTGATTCGAGACAGCCACCTTGGGCTCGAGCTCATCGAGAAGCGGATCGTGAAAGTCCGTCCACCAGTCACCCTTGGGCACTGCGTCCGAGGGCGACGCCTTCGCCCAGCCCTCGGGGGGCTGCTCCTTGAACTGCGCCGCGACCGGTGCGCTCGGCCGGTGATAGTTGGGACCGACCATGCAGCCGGAAAGCATCGCGCCCGACGAGGCGGCCATGACAGCCATCGAAGACAGAATCGCCCGCCTCATCATGGTGATGCCCCCGCACTGACGTTGCCACTCTGCGGGAGTGCGCCAGCGAACCGGGCGCGCAGCCATACCCGCAGACGTTCGAAGCCCAGATAGATGACGGGCGTCGTATACAAGGTGAACACCTGGCTCAAGATCAAGCCGCCGATGACCGTGATGCCGAGCGGCTGGCGGAGCGAGGCGCCCTGGCCGATGCCGATGGCGAGCGGCAGCGCTCCGAGCACCGCGGCGGCGGTGGTCATCATGATGGGCCGCAGCCGGACGACCGCAGCGCCGTGAATCGCATCTTGAGCCCCCATGCCCTCTTTGCGCTGCAAATGCAGCGCTACGTCGATCATCATGATGGCGTTCTTCTTGACGATGCCGATGAGCAGGATCACCCCGATGAAAGCAATCACCGACAGCGGTGTGTCGAAGATCAGGAGCGCCAGGGTGGCACCGATCATGGCGGACGGGATCGTCGACAGGATGGTGACAGGATGGATGGTATTTTCGTACAAGATGCCGAGCACGATGTAGATGGCACCGAAGGCCGCCAACAAGAGCAGCGGCAAGCTCGCCATGTTCTGGGCGAACACCTGACCCGCTCCCGCGGGGCTCCCATGCACGGAGGCCGGCATGCCGAGCTCATGCATCGCGCCGGTAATCGCGGCCTGGGCCCTGCTCAACGAACCGCCGGGGGGCAGATTGAAGGAAATGGTGGAGGCGACCAGTCCGTTCTGGTGATTCACCTGAGTCGCCGTGTGGTTGTTGAAATGAGTGGTCATAGTGGGCAGCGGCACCATCGTTTCCGCCAGGGTTGAGTCGGCGCTGCCGGTGGAGGTCCCTCCCCGGCTGTTCGAGATGCTGTTCGTGACCGCGTTGGCCTGTGCACTGGCGTTCAGGGAGTTGGTTTGGGAGGCGGCGGCTTGCGAGGCCGACACCGCCGTGTAGGCGCTCACGCCGCTCACGGTGGCGCCCTGCGCCTGGGTCTGTTGCGTGCCGCTGGCATTGCCGGCGGCAGCGCTCAAATAGATCCGGTCGAGCATCTCGGGGTACTGCCAATACTTCGGTGCCACCTCCATCACCACGTAATACTGGTTGAAGGGATTGAAGATGGTCGTGACGGTGCGCTGCCCGAACGCGTCATAGAGCACGCTGTCGATTTGATTGGGCGCGAACCCGAAGCGGCTGGCCGTTGGGCGGGCGATGTTGATGTAGGTCTGAAGCCCGTTTTGTTGCATGTCGGAATTAACGTCCACGATATCGGCGCGGTCCTTGGCCAGTTCCGCCAGAAGCTTCGGGGTCCAGCTGACGAGTGCCGCCGTGTCCTCGCTCGTCAGGGTGTATTGATATTCGGCGGCCGATTGCCGGCCCCCGATGCGCAGATCCTGGACGGCCTGCAGAAAAAGCCGCCCGCCCGAGATCTGATTGAGCTTCGGTCGCAAACGCTGCACCACCTGATCGGCGGACAGCTTTCGCTGCGCCAGGGGCTTGAGCGCGACATAAACATTGGCCGTGTTCAGCGCGCGCGTGCCGGTGAAGCCGATCACCGAGGCGACCGCCGGATCCGACTGAACGATGCCCTGAAGCTGTTTGAGCTTGGCCGCCATCGCCGGGAATGAAATGCTCTGGTCCGCGATGATCTGGCCCATGAGAAGCCCGTTGTCCTGCTCGGGGAAGAGCGTGAACGACAGAAACCGGAGCATGAAAATGTTCAGCAGGATCATCCCGACGAGGAGCACTCCGACCAGCAGCGCATGATCCAGCACCTTGCTGAGACTGCGCGAATATCCGGCCTTGAATCGCTCGAATTGCGCCTCCGCCCAGAGTGCCCAGCGCGCCTTCGAATGCAGCGAGTCTGCGCGCGACAACAGATAAGCGCACATCGTCGGTGTGACGGTGAGCGAGACGAGGAGCGAAATCAGGATCGCGATCGACAGGGTCACCGCGAATTCGTGAAACAGCAGCCCGATGATGCCCGGAAACAAAAGTATCGGGATGAACACGGCAATCAGCGACAGGCTCATGGAGACCACGGTGAAGCTCACCTCGCCGCTGCCAAGAAGCGCCGCCTCGCGCACCCCCTTGCCCGATTCGATATGGCGCACCACGTTCTCCAGCACCACGACCGCGTCGTCGACCACGAAGCCGGTGGCGATGGTGAGCGACATCAACGAGAGGTTGTCGATGCTGTAGCCGAGCAGATACATCGGACCGAAAGATCCCAGGATCGAAATCGGCAAAACCACCGCCGGGATGAGCGTCGCGCGCGGGGACTGCAGGAACACGAACACCACGCCGATGACCAGCACGACGGCGATCATGAGGCTGCGCTCGGTGTCGCCGACCGCGGCGGTCACCGATTGCGATCGGTCCATCGCAATGTGCATGGTGATGTTGGGGGGCAAGGTCGCCTCGATGGACGGGAGCACCTTCTTGATCTGCGCCACGGTCTTGATGATGTTCGCGCCGGGCAGCGGATAGACGATCACGCCCACCGTGGGCTGGTTGTTGAAAAGCCCGGAGTTGCGGATGTTCTCGTTGGAATCGACCACCGCCGCCACATCGTGCAGCATGACCGGCGCGCCCTTGCGAAAGGCGATGACCAGGTTCTGATAATCGGCCGCCTTGGTGGCCTGATCGTTCGACAGCACCTCGTAGCGTTGGTCGCCCTGGTCGATATGGCCCTTGGCGCTGTCCGCATTGGCCGAGGATATTGCCGCCCGAACGTCCTCGAGACCGATGCCGTAGCTCGAGAGCTTGTCGGGTTCGAGCTCGACGCGGACCGACGGCAGCGCGCCGCCGCCTAGCTGGATCTGCCCGACGCCGGTGATCTGGGAGAGCTGCTGCTGCAACACCGTGTCGGCCGAATCGTAGAGCTGGGCCTGTGTGAGCGTGCTCGAGGTCAGCGAGAGGATGAGGATCGGGGAATCGGCCGGGTTGAACTTCCGATAGCTCGGGTTGCCGCGCAGCGTGGTCGGCAAATCGGCGCGCGCCGCTTGAATGGCGGCCTCGACATCGCGCGCGGCACCGTCGATGTCGCGGTTGATGGCGAATTGGACCACGATCTGCGAGCTGCCGACGCTGTTGGACGAGGTGAGCTCGTTGACCCCGGCGATGGTGGCGAGCCGCCGCTCGAGCGGCTCGGCAACCGTCGAGGCCATGATATCCGGACTCGCGCCCGCCATGGTCGCCTGCACCGCGATCACGGGCATGGTGACGTTCGGCAGCGGTGCCACCGGCATGTGGAAATAAGCCAAAAGGCCCGACAGCGTGACGGCAATCGCAAGCAGCGATGTCGCGACGGGCCGCCCGATGAAGAATGACGGGATGTTCACACGGCACGCTCACCCGACGGCTCGCTCGCCTTGCGCCCGAAGCGCTGGGCTATGCGATCGAACAAGAGATAGATCACCGGTGTGGTGAACAGCGTCAGCGTCTGGCTCACGAGCAAACCGCCGATGATCGCCAACCCGAGCGGTCGCCTCAATTCCGAGCCCGTTCCCGTGCCTACGAGGAGCGGTAATGCGCCGAGCATGGCGGCGAGCGTGGTCATCATGATGGGGCGAAAGCGCAAAATCGAGGCCTCGAAGATGGCCTCTTCGGACGACTTTCCGTGCTTGCGTTCCGCTTCGAGCGCGAAATCCACGATCATGATGCCGTTTTTCTTGACGATGCCGATCAAGAGCACGATGCCGATGATCCCGATCACGTCGAGATCACTGCCGGCCAACATCAGGGCGAGCAGCGCCCCGATACCCGCCGAGGGGAGCGTGGACAGGATGGTCACGGGATGGATGTAGCTCTCGTACAGCACCCCCAGGACGAGATAGACGGTCACCAGGGCGGCGAGCAGCAGAAATACCTCGCTCGACAGCGAATCCTGGAAGGCCTGCGCGGCGCCTTGGAACGACGTGGTGATCGAGGGCGGCAGATGCAGTGCTTGCTCCGCATCCTTGATGTCGTCCACCGCGGCGCTCAAAGAGGCGTCTGAAGCCAGGTTGAAGGACACCGTAACGGCCGGGAACTGCGCCAGGTGACTGATCACCAGGGGAGATTTGGTGACGTTGATGTCGGCGATGCCGCTCAGCGGCACCTGCCCGGTGCTCCCCGTCTGGGTCGGAAGATACAAATTGCCGAGCGCCTGGAGGTTGGGAAGGCTCTCGGGCTTGGCGACCAGCACCACGCGATACTGGTTCGACTGATTGAAGATGGTGGATACGATGCGCTGGCCAAGTGCGTCGTAGAGCGCGTTGTCGATGGTCGCGGGTGTGATCCCGTAGCGGGCCGCCAGTTGGCGGTTGACCTCGACGTTGACGCTCAAGCCCTCGTTGTCCAGGTCGCTGGTCACATCCGAGATCGACTTGATTTTCTTCATGCGCGCGACGAGCTCGGGCACGTACTGTTCGAAGGCGGCCTGACTCGGACCTCGGAGCACGAACTGATACTGGTTGGGCGAGACCACGGTGTCGAGGGTGAGATCCTGCTCGGGCTGCGGGAAGAGCTTGATCCCGGACACATTGGCGACTTCGCTTTGCAGCCGCGCCGCTATCTGCCTCGCCGACAGCGATCGATCGCCATGGGCTTTGAGGTTGATCAGGAAGCGGCCGTTGTTCAAGGTCGTGTTGGTGCCGTCGATGCCGATGTACGAGGTGACCGAGGTCACATCGGGATCCTTCAAGATCGCATCCACGAGTTGCGACTGGCGCTCAGCCATGGCGGCATAGGACACCGAGTTGTCGGCCACGCTGATGGCCTCGATCACGCCCACGTCCTGCACGGGAAACAATCCCTTCGGAATGATGACGTACAGGATGCCGGTCAACACCACGGTCACGACGGCGACGGTCAGGGTGAGGCCCTGGTGGCCGAGCACCCATTTGAGTCCGCGCTCGTAGGCCGCGAGGGTGCGGTCGAACACTCCTTCGCTGATTCGTTCGAAGCGGCTCGGCGTGCGCTCGGACTTGCGGCGCAAGATGCGCGCGCACATCATCGGCACCAGCGTCAGGGAAACGACGGCCGAGAGTACGATGGTCACGGCCAGCGTGACTGCGAACTCGCTGAACAGGCGCCCGATCACCCCGCCCATGAACAAGAGCGGTATCAGTACCGCAATCAGCGAGATGGTCAAGGACATGATGGTGAAGCCGATCTGGCCCGCGCCGGCGATCGCGGCGTCCATCGGGCTCATGCCTTCCTCGAGATAGCGGACGATGTTTTCGATCATCACGATCGAATCGTCGACCACGAAACCCGTGGCGATGATCAGCGCCATCAACGACAGATTGTCGATCGAGTAATTGAGCTGGTACATGACCGCCAGGGTTCCGATGAGGGACACCGGCACGGAGATGCTCGGAATGATGGTGGCGGGCACGTTGCGCAGGAAGACGAAGATCACGAGAACCACGAGCGCGATCGAGAGCGACAACTCGATCGCCGCGTCCGACACCGAGGCGCGGATTACGCCCGTGCTGTCGGCGACGATTTCAACGTGCATGGCCTGCGGCAGGGTCGCGAGCAGCTGCGGCAGTTGCGCCTTGATCTGGTTGACCGTCGCGATGACGTTCGCGCCCGGCTGGCGCATCACGTTGAGCACGATGGCCGGGACGTGATTGAACCAGGCGCCCTGCTCCACATCCTGGGCAGCCTGCGTGACCCGCGCCACGTCGCGCATGAACACGGGAGCGCCGTTCTGGTAGGCGATCACCGTGCTCAGATAATCCTTGGGATCCTGGATTTGATCGTTCGCATTGATGGTGTAGTCGAGCTCCGGGCCGTCGAAATTGCCCTTGGGCTGGCTCACATTGATGTTGGCGAGGAGCGTGCGGATGTCGTCGACGTTGAGGCCGTAGCCCGCGAGCTTCTGCGGGTCGACTTCGACCCGCACCGCCGGGATGTTGCCCCCCGACGGGGTCACGAGTCCCACCCCCGGCACTTCGGAGATCTTCGAGGCGAGCCGGTTGTTGGCGATGTCCTGAAGCTGGGTCAGCGACATCGAATCGGAGGTGACCGCGAGCGTCAGGATCGGCTGGTCGGCAGGATTGATCTTCGCGTAGACCGGAGGCGCCGGCAGACCGGTCGGCAGCAAGCTGTTGGCGGCGTTGATGGCCTGCTGGACGTTTTGCTCGGCGATGTCGAGACTCAGCGCCAGATTGAACTGCAGGGTGATGACGGATGCGCCGGCGGAGCTCGTGGACGTCATCTGGGTGAGGCTCGGAATCTCTCCGAGCTGCACCTCGAGCGGCGCGGTGACGGTGGTCGCCATCACCTGGGGGCTCGCGCCGGGGTAGAAGGTCTGCACCTGGATGGTCGGGTAATCGACATCCGGGAGCGATGAGATCGGCAGGAACTTCACCGCCACCAACCCCACCAGCACGAGCGCTATCATGAGCAGCGACGTCGCCACCGGTCTCAATACGAACAGGCGGGAGATGTTCATGTCGCGGCGAGCATCGAGGTGGTCGGCCGCTCAGCCCGCGGCGCCGGTGCCGGCCCCTTGAGCCGCTGCGCCCGGGGGGGCCGTACTCGGAGCGGCCGGTTTCCTTCTTGCCTTGGACCCTGGCGCCGATCCCGGTGCGGAGCTCGATCCCGACGGTGACGCCCCAGCGGCCGTGGGCGCGACGCTGACCTTGGCTGCATCGCTAAGACGGTCAGTACCGTCGACCACGACGGTATCGCCCACGGAGAGTCCCGACAAGATGGCGGTATTCGCACCGTCGCTCGCGCCCAAAGTGACCTTGCGAACCGCCACGGTGCTGTCGGAGTTGACCAGATATACGTAATCGCCGGGAGCGCCGCTCAGCACCGCGGGCGTGGGTACCAGAACCGCCTGGCTCAGCGTATCGACCAGGATCTTGATATTGACAAATTCATTCGGAAACAGCGCCTCATTCTCGTTGGCGAATTCCGCGCGCAGCGTCACCGTGCCGGTGCTGGTCGCCATCTGGTTGTTGAGCGCGTAGAGCGTGCCGGTCGCGATCTGCTGATTGTTGTCGCTCGTATAGGCGGTGACCGGCAGCTTCGCCCCGGAGTTGAAGCGCTCGGCCACCCTGGCGAGGTCGTTCTGGGCGACGGTGAATTGAACCGTCGTCGGCTTCAGCGTGGTGATGACCACGATGCCCGTCGAGCTCGACGCGGTGACGTAATTACCCGGATCGACCAACCGCAATCCGACCCGACCGGCGACCGGTGCGGTGATGTGGCAGTAGATGAGATCGAGCTTGTACTGGGCGATGCTCGCCTCATCGGACTTCACCTGGGACTCGTCTTGCTTGACGGTATATTCCTGATCGGCCACCGTCTGTTCGGCGATCGCCTTTTGATCGCGCAGCTGATGATAACGCGCGAGGTCCGAGCGGGCCTGATCGAGCGATGCCTGGTCCTTCAACAGCGCGGCTTGCGCCTGCTGCAGGTCGATTTCGTATTGGCGGGGATCGATCTGCGCAAGAAATTGGCCTTTCTTCACGTTCTGGCCTTCCTTGTAGCCCACCTGGGTGAGATAGCCGCTGAGCTGCGGCAGCACCGTCACCGTAGCGACCGGGGACACGGTGCCGAGCTCGGACAGCGTCTCCGGCATGTCGCCCCGAGCCGCCTTTGCAACCTTGACCACCTGCGGCGCGGCCGCGCGGTCGGGTTTCTTGCGCTCCAACAGGTGGATGAGCACAACTATGATGAGTACCGCCACCACCGCTCCCACGATCCAGCGGATGAGATGGCCCCGCTTGGCCGGGGGTGCTTCCTGCGTTGCGCTCATATCATCGACTCCAACTGCTTAATTGCTTGAACCAATATCCCGCCAGCGCCAGGAAGACCGCGGCGACGAAAGGTGATTTGAGACGATTCGTGCAGGAACGTTCCACGACGAACACGCTCGACCAAGATAACCACAGGAGCGCCCCGGAAGTGTACCGCACCTCGCGGTCGGGTTCAGCCGGGCACGGCAGTCAGGAACCATCGTCGCCGACGCCAGTCCATCGTTGAGAGGGTTCTGCGATATTAGCCAAATCAGCCATGGATGAGTCGAACCGGTGGGGATCTTTACAGTACTTGACGCTGCTCCTCGTCATGCTGTCGCATACGGCTCTGTTGGCCTGGCTGATAATGGCATTGCGCACTCCAGAAGGCGCCTCCATCGCATCGGAACCGGTTCAATTGCTGACCCTGGCTCCGCAGAGCCGGCCTGAAGTCCGGATCGTCAGCGCGCAACCGCGGCGTGTCGAGAGCCGTGTTCTTGTGGCGACTCCACCGCCTTTGCTCGAAGGGGTTTCCTCGTCGATGTCGGCGCCTCCATCCCCATCCGGATCGAAGGACGGCGGCTCGGGTGTCGATTGGGCCGCGGAAGCACGTCGGGCGTTGCAGGCGTTCGAAATACGCAGCCGTCAGCCCGCCGGCAGTAACTCCGTCTCGCGCAGCTCGCCCGCTGAACAACCCTGGTGGCCGGCGCATCGCCCCCGCGAACGCGTCAAGACTGCGGACGGCAATTGGATCGTCTGGATCAATTCGAACTGCTATGAGGTGGCCGCGTCTCTGCCATCCGCAAGCGGGTCGGGACCACTGCCGCTCACCATCTGCCCGAAACGACCCGAGGCGCCCGACACCGGACCCGCCGGTCCGGCGCACTAACCAACGGCGCCGTGGTCCGCCGGGCGACATTCAGGGGCCGCGCGGCATCCCCTGCCGCGCGCAACCCTGTCAATCCCTTCGCGCCCCTTGACGCGAGGGGGCCATGCTAGAACTTGTACCCGAACGAGCCTCCGATCACGCGCGGCCGAAGCGGAGTCTGTTCGACGATGAATTGGTCGGTGCTGATGAAGGTGCTGGCATTGGAGTTGGTGAGGTTCTCGCAATACAGGTTCACCCACCACGGGTCCTTGGCGATACCGACCGAGGCGTTGGAAGTCGAGTAAGCGGGAATCTCGAACCGGCCTCTCGAGGTCTGGACGGTTGCGCCGGGCAAGATAGTGGGATTCGAGCCGGCCTGCGTGAATGAAATACCCTGATGGGTGGCGCCGGCTTGCACGAACGCGGTGTAGTCCTGGGCGAGGGTCCATTCGTAGCGCGCGCGCACGCTGAACTGAAGCGGCGGCGCGTCGGCGCTCGGGGCGCCGATCGGACCGAACGGGTTGCTAACCGCCGTGCAGTTGGTGCCCCCGGCGCCGCAGACCTGCGTGATCGGTTTGCCGTAGTTGGCGCTCGCCGGATTGTTGTCGATCAGTGCCGGCGAATTGGTCTGCCGGCTCTGGTTCCAGGATGCCGAGTACTGCAGCGTGAGGCCCGTGGTCACCCGGGCTACCAGCGACGTCTCGACACCCTTGATGAGGAAATTCTGACCGTTGGTGTCGTAGAACAGATTCCCGACCACACCGGGGTTGAAGAACTCGATCTGCACGTTCTTCCAATCCTCGCGGTATACGGCGCCGTTCCACTGCAACCGATGGTCGAGAAATTCCGTCTTCCAGCCAATCTCGTTGTTGGTCAGATCATCGGAGGCGAACGAGCGCGGAATCTCGTACTGCGCCACGCCATCCGGGCCGATGGCGTGCTGGGCGCCGCCGTTCTGGTTGAAGCCGCCGGGGCGAAAGCCCTGCGAGTACGTGTAATACACCATCATATCCGGCGTGATGTGCCAGGTGAGGTTGCCGCGGCTCTTGAAGCCCGATTCGGTATCCCTGAGGTTCTGCGCGTTGAGGTTGTAGCTGAAGGCCGGATCATGGCAGCCGCCCGCGGGTGTGCCGCCCTCGGCGCACCCGAAGCTCGAGAGCACGCTGCCTTGGTTGTTGTTCTCGAACTGGAAGTGGCGCGTGCCTGCCGTGATCGTCAATACCTTTGGAATGATGTCGAAGTCGGCGGAGGCGAAGAACGCCGTCTGCTTGGTATCGCGGTACTGGTCCTGGTAGAAAGAGGTGTTGTCCCCCTGAACCCCCGGATTCTGCACATAAGTGTTGGGGTATGTGCCGACGTTCGACAGGCAATTGGTATTGCCCGGTGTGCCGGCTGCGCCGTTCGACGTGCACGCGGGGATGTTCTTGTACATCCAGGTGGTCTGGTCGTAGAGCTTGTTGTCCTCCACATAGGCGCCGGCGATGCCGCGCAGACGCCAGTCGTCCGGCGTGCTGAAGCGCAGCTCGTTCTGAATGTGCTCGTTCTGTTCGACGGAGTGCCAGGCTGAGCTCGGCGAGTAGCAGGTGCCCGGGACGCACTGATAGTAGTCCGCATACACGCCGCGCGAGTAATTGGTGTAGTCGCCGGCCTGATCGACGTTCCGATCGAGGTAACCGCCGGTATAGACGGCCGTGATGGGGCCGAGCTTGCCGTTCAGGGTCCACGACGTGCTCTCGAACTTGTCCTTGTCGTACGTGGGATTGAAGAGCGTGACCTCGAGCGGCGCCAGCGCCCCGCCATCGGAGGCGTTGGGCTGCTGATAAAACACACCCTGCGAATTCATGTCCTGGTACGACTGCGTGACCAAGAGGTTCCAGTCCTCGTTGAACTTGTAGAGCGCTTCGGCCCGGATTCCCTGATAGGTGACCGGGTTGATGCCGTTGCCGACCAGGTTATTGTTGTTGAGCGAAGGGCTGCCGGGTGGCACGCCGTAGGCGGTCACCGTGCTGCCGGTCGGGCAGGCCCCGGCGGTCGGCACGCCGGCCGTACAGCCGGTCGCGTAATTACCATAGTGGATGCCGATATCGGTGTCCTTGCGCGTGAACGTTCCCGGCACGTTATTGATGTAGCCGCCACGGTGATCGTCGTAGATGACGGCGCGAACCGCCATCGTGCCTTCGATCAGCGGCAGGTTGATCACGGCCGTCGCGTCGGCATTCGGATCGCCGTGCGCGGTGACTCCGTAGCCAGCCTTGATGCTTCCTTCGGTCACATCGAGCTTGGGCTCGTTGGTGATGTAGCGGATGACGCCGGCCTCGGCGCCGGCGCCGAACAGAGTGCCTTGCGGGCCCTCCAGCACCTCGATGCGGTTCAAGTCCGCCGCATAGATGTCGAGGTTGCGATTCGGGACCTGGGCGGATTGGTTGTCCAGATAGATGGCGACGTTCGGCCACAACCCGGTTGCGGCGCTGCCCTGGCTGGCCTGCGAGCCCGCGCTCAGGCCGCGCATGAACACCTCGTTCTGACCGGGACCGTTGTTCGCGCTGGTCACGTTCGGCAGATACTTGATGTAATCGTCGAACGTCTGGATGTTGAGCTGCTGCAGCGTTTGGGCCGTGAACGCCTGCATCGAGATGGGCACGTCCTGCATGCTCTCGGAGCGGCGCTGCGCAGTCACCGTGATCTCCTGCAGACTATCGCTGCTTGCGCTCGGTGCCGCCGCGGCGTCCGGCCCGTCGGCCGGCGATGCCAGCGCACACGCGCCGAACGACACGCCCCCCAGAATGGTTGCTATCGCGGTTGAAAGCTTCGAATTCATTGCTGCATCCCCTCTCTATAATTTGGACAACTCGTCACGTCGCCGGCAGCTCTTCCCAACTGCCTCAAATATCGATGATCAGCGCTGCGCGCTCCGCCAATTCGCCGCCGCATAGATCGGCACGTCCTCCGCGGGCAGTATCCCCCGGCCCAGAATGTGATCCGCAGCCTTCTCCGCGAGCATGATGGTCGGCGAGTTTAAATTACCGGTGGTCACCGACGGCATGATGGACGAATCCACCACCCGCAGCCGCTCCAATCCACGCACCCGGGTCTCGGGGTCGACGACCGCCGACGGATCGGCTTCATCGCCCATCTTGCAGGAGCACGAAGGATGATAGGCGCTCTCGACCTTCGCTCGAATGAAGGCATCGATCTGATCGTCCGATTGCACGTCCGCCCCGGGTTGAATCTCGCGGCCGCGATAGCGGTCGAAGGCCGGCTGCGCGAAGATCTCCCGGGTCAATCGTACGCAGGCGCGCATCTCGGTCCAATCGTCCGGTTGACTCAAGTAATTGAACAGGATGCGGGGCTTATCTTCCGGCCGGTTGGAGGCAAGCCGCACCCAGCCCCGGCTCTTGGAGCGCATGGGACCCACGTGCGCCTGAAAGCCGTGCTCCTGCGCGAGCGTCGAGCCGTCATAGGCGACCGCCATGGGCAGGAAGTGATACTGAATGTCGGGGTACGCGATCCCGGCACGGCTGCGGATAAAGCCGCAGCTCTCGAAGTGATTCGTCGCCCCGAGCCCATCCTTGAACAGCAGCCAGCGTGCGCCGATCAGCGCGCGGCTTCTCCAGTTGATCGAGGAGTAGAGCGTGATCGGCTCCTTGCACGCGACCTGGAAATAGAACTCCAGGTGATCCTGCAGATTCTCGCCGACGCCGGAAAGCTCCTGCACCACGTCGATGCCGAGCGCGCGCAGCTCTTGCGCGGGTCCGACGCCGGAAAGCTTCAGCAATTGCGGGGAGTTGATCGGACCGCCCGACAGAATGACTTCCTGCGCCGCGCTCACGCGATGAGTCACTCCCCCGCGGCTATATTCGACGCCGGTTGCCCGCCGCCCATCGAACAACACGCGGGTCGCGAGCGCGTGCGTGAGGACTTTCACGTTGGGGCGGGCCATGGCGGGCTTCAGATAGGCGCGAGCGGCGCTCCACCGCCGGCCCTCGCCCACGGTCATGTCCATGCGCCCGAAGCCTTCCTGCTGGAAGCCGTTTACGTCGCTGGTTTGCGGATAACCCGCCTGCGCACTCGCGGCAAGCCAGGCGGCGTGCAGCGGATTGGTCATCCGGCCGTAGCTCGTCTTGAGCTTCCCGGTATTGCCCCGATATTGGTTGCCGCCCTCCTCCCGGCTTTCGGCGCGCTTGAAATAGGGCAGCACGTCGCGGTACGACCAACCGTGCGCACCCTCGGAGACCCAGCGCTCGAAATCCATCGGGTTGCCGCGGATGTACACGAGGCCGTTGATTGAGGAAGACCCGCCGAGCACCTTGCCGCGGGGCGTATGCATGCGCCGTCCGTCCAGGTGCGGCTCCGGCTCGGTATGGTAGAACCAGTTGTACTTCGGCATGTTCATGGGGATGGACAGGGCCGAGGGCATTTGGATGTAGATCGACCCATCCGAACCGCCGTACTCGATCACCAGCACGCGGTGCCGTCCATCCGCGCTCAGCCGGTCGGCCAGCACGCAGCCGGCGGATCCCGCCCCCACGATCAAATAGTCGAAAATCTCATCCGTCAATCGATTGCTCCACTTTCGCCCGCGCTTCGCGCCGTCAGTAAGGCGCGTCCACATCGCCCATGGCGACGTAGACGCTCTTCAGCCGCGTGTAATGCTCGATCGCCGCGCGCCCGTTCTCGCGACCCAGGCCCGACATTTTCACGCCGCCGAACGGCAACTCGATCGGCGTCACGTTGTAATGGTTGATCCAGCAGGTTCCGGCCTCGAGCTTCGCGATCACGCGGTGCGCCCGGGTCAGATCGTTGGTGAACACGCCGGCGGCGAGGCCGAAGTCGGTGGCATTCGCGCGCTCGATGACCTCAACCTCGTCGTCGAATTCGAGCACCGACATCACCGGGCCGAATATCTCCTCGCGCACGATGGTCATGTCGTCGCGGCATCCATCGAAGACCGTCGGCGCGACAAAATATCCCTTGCCGAGATTTCCGGAGGTGACGCGGTTGCCGCCGATCAGCAGCCGCGCACCTTCGGCGCGCCCGCGGGCGATATAGCTCAGGACCTTCTGCATGTGCTGCTCCGATACCAAGGCGCCCACCTGCGTACCGGGATCCATGGGGTCGCCGATGCGCATCGCGCCGACGCGCTTCAACAGGCGCTCGAGGAACTGAGCCTTGATTTTCGAATGCACGAACACCCGCGTGGCGTTCGAGCACACCTGGCCGGAGGAGTAGAAGTTAGCGAGCAGCGCGCCGGAAACCGCGTTCTCCAGCTTGGCGTCGTCGAACACGATCAGCGGGGATTTCCCGCCGAGCTCCAGCGTGACGTTCTTGAGCGTTTGCGCCGAGTCGCTCATGACCGCCTTGCCGGTGCCCACCTCTCCGGTAAGCGACACCTTGCGGATGTCCGGATGCCTGGTGAGGAGGCGCCCCGTCTCGGCGAAGCCCTGCACCACCTGGAAAACGCCGGCCGGGAGGCCGGCCTCCAGAAAAATCTCCTCGAGTTTCACTGCGGAAAGCGGCGTGAGCTCCGCCGGTTTGAAGATCATCGCGTTGCCGCAGGCGAGCGCGGGTGCGGCCTTCCAGCAGGCGATCTGCAACGGGTAGTTCCACGCGCCGATGCCGGCCACGATTCCCAGAGGCTCACGGCGGGTGTAGCCGAACGCCTGCGGTCCGAGATCGAGGTGCTCGCCGGCGAGCGACTGCGCGAGGCTCGCGAAATACTCCAGACACTCCGCCCCCGAGATCACATCCACCACCAGCGTCTCTTGAATGGGCTTGCCCGTGTCCCGGGTCTCGAGCTCGGCGAGTTGCTGATTGCGCGCGCGCAGCAGCTGGGCGGCCCTGCGCAGCACCCGCGCGCGCTCCGCCCCCGTGAGAGCCGCCCACTGCGGCTGCCCGCGTTGCGCAGCGCGCACCGCCGCGTTCACCTCGTCCGGACCCGACACGTTCACGTAGCCCAGCACCTCGCCGTTGGCCGGATTGATGGAGGCGAAACGCTCACCGGCCGAAAAGTTCAGGGGCCGCCCGCGGGCCGTTCCGGCGGCACGCTCGTGTTCGGACTCGGCGCGAAGCTCGGACGCGGCGCGCAGCCCCTGCAGCCGCCGGTCGACGAACTCCGTCAGGAGGGCGCGAGCGCTGGCGCTGTCCGCCTCGCGCCACCCGGACAAGGCGGCGCGCAGCCAGACGCCGTCGATCATCGAGGCGATCATGGCCGCGAGGCTCTGCGCCTGGTCGGGCGGCACGAGCTTGTTGAGCGCGCTTCTCAACGTGGTGAGGGTGCGTCGCTGATATACGGACTGCACGCGCCGCAGGCTCTTGACCTGCAGCACCTGACCCCAGAAGGCGAGCCAAGCCGTTCCCGTGCGCTGGTCGAACTCCTCGGGCGCGAGGTTCGCGTCGATCACCGCCTGGATGCGCGCGCGGGGGGTGCTGATCTGGCGCAGCCGGGACCGGGCATGATCGCTGACGCGTCGCGCGAGCGATCGGAACGCTGCATCGAGCAGTCCATCCTTGTCCCCGAAGTAATGGGCGACCAATCCCGGCGAGACGCCGGCGCGGCTGGCGATCTGCGCAAGCGTCGTGCCCACGTAGCCGAGTTCCGCTAGGCTATCGATGGTAACTTCGATGAGCTGACCGCGGCGGGTCTCCTCGATGGGCTCTCCCATCGACTCCGTCGAGGGTGTTGATTGGCGGTTCAATTTAGCGTCTCCCGAACTCCAAAAGCTCTTCTCTGGACGGCCGCACCGGCTTCTGATTAAGATTGGGAACCCGAAAATTATACTTTTAATTCAATCCACTAGGGATACAAGGTGATCGCCGATAACACGTCGTTAAACGGTCATTCAAACGCTCCCCTATCGGCGCCATCATGCCGCCGCAGTCACCATAGGGTCAAGCTGGCCTGGCTGGCGGGCATCGGGGCGCTCGTATTCGGCGCCGCCGGCGTGCACGCCGACTCGGCGGCCGATCCGCCGAGCTGCCGCACGGTGCGATTTTCCGACGTCGGATGGACCGACGTGACCTCCACCACCGCGCTCACTGCACAGCTCCTGCGTGACATCGGGTACTCCCCCACGATCACCGTGCTTTCCGTGCCGGTGACGTTCGCATCGATCAAGAACAACGACATCGATGTCTTTCTCGGCAACTGGATGCCCGCTCAGGTGGCCGATCGGGCGCCTTACGATGCCGACGGTTCGGTGGTCGTGGTTCGACCGAATCTTCTGGGCGCGAAGTACACCCTGGCCGTACCGTCCTATACTCAGGCGCTCGGTCTGAAGGATTTCAACGACATTCATCGATTCTCCGCCCAGCTGAACGACTCCATCTTCGGCATCGAGCCGGGCAACGATGGCAACCGCCTGGTCCTCAACATGATCAAGGACAACCAGTTCGGGCTCGGGGGATTCAAGCTGGTCGAGTCGAGCGAACAAGGCGAGCTGGCACAGGTCGAACGCGCCGTTCGGAACAAGGAGCCCATCGTCTTCCTCGCCTGGGAACCTCATCCCATGAATATGCGCTTCGACCTCAAATACCTGACGGGCGGCGATGCCGTGTTCGGTCCGAACTTCGGGGGCGCCACGATCTACACCGTGACGCGCAAGGGCTACAGCGCGCAATGCCCGAACATGGGTCGCCTGCTCGCGAATTTATCCTTCACGTTGCGCGGCGAGAGCGAGATGATGGCCGGCATCCTGGATCGCCACGAGCAGCCCGAGTTCGCGGCGACGCAATGGCTGAAGTCGCACCAGGACCTGGTGAAAACCTGGCTCGACGGCGTGCGCAGCTTCGACGGTCGCCCGGCGTACAGCGCACTCGCGCAAGTATCGAGCACGCACACGGGCGGATTGGCGCAGTGGATCGTCAGCCACAAGATTCCCGTGGGCGATGCCATGACGGTGGCCATCGACACCATCAAAGCCCATGGCACCCTTCTGTTCGATGGGATCTCCTTCGTCATCAAGGGCACGGTCGACGCCGTGACGGCGATGTTGCGCGCCCTCCCCTCGCTTTTGCTGATCGTCGCCGTCGGTGCGCTCGCCTGGTTTTTGCGCCGCTCGTGGTCGCTCGCAGTGTTCGTCGTGCTCGCACTGGCCTTCATCCTGAACCAGGGCTACTGGGACGCGACGCTCGAGACGCTGGCGCTGGTGCTGGTGGCCACGGTCGTCTCCGCCCTGATCGGGGTGCCCTTGGGAATTGCCGCCGCCCACCGGCCCCGCGTGTTCGCGGCCATGCGGCCCGTGCTCGATCTCATGCAGACCTTGCCGACCTTCGTCTATCTCATCCCCACGTTGGTGCTGTTTGGACTCGGCGTCGTCCCGGGACTCATTTCCACGGTGATATTCGCATTGCCGGCGCCGATCCGGCTCACGCATCTCGGTATCTCCTCCGTGCCGCGGCCGCTGATCGAGGCCGGTGAGGCCTTCGGCGCCACCCCGCTCCAGCTTCTGTGGAAGGTCGAGTTGCCGAGTGCCGCGGGTACCATCGTCGCCGGCATCACCCAATGCATCATGTTGAGCCTGTCGATGGTCGTGATCGCAGCCCTGGTGGGCGCCGGCGGCCTCGGGGTCCCCGTGGTGCGGGCGCTGAACTCGGTGCAGATCGGCATGGGCTTCGAGGCGGGCTTCACCATCGTGCTGCTCGCCATCATCTTGGACCGCATCAGCCGGCCGAAAGATCGCGAGGTATCTCGATGAGCACCGCAGTCGAGTTTCAGAATGTCGATATCCTCTTTGCACGTCAGCCCGGTCGCGCGGGCCGCACCGCCATCCGCCAGGCCCTGGCCGCGCTGGACGCCGGCGGCACGCGCTCCGACATTCAGACCCAGTTCGGGGTCATCGTCGGGGTCGCCGATGCCAATTTGAGCGTGGCGCAAGGCGAGATCTCTGTGCTCATGGGACTGTCGGGTTCCGGGAAGTCGACGCTGTTGCGCGCCGCAAACGGCCTCAATCCGGTCACCCGTGGTCACGTACGCGTTCGCAGCGGCGAATCGGATGTGGATGTTGCCACCTGCGACACGGTGCAGTTGCGGCGTGTGCGTCGCGAGCGGGTCGCCATGGTGTTTCAGCAGTTCGGGCTTTTGCCCTGGCGCAGTGTCCGGGAGAACGTCGGCCTCGGCCTGGAGCTGCGCGGCGAGAGCGCCGCCGCGCGCAAGTCGGTGGTGGACGAGAAGCTCGAGCTGGTGGGCCTGTCGCAATGGGCGGACCGCTACGTGAGCGAGCTGTCGGGCGGCATGCAGCAGCGCGTTGGCCTCGCCCGAGCCTTCGCCACCGATGCCGACATCCTGTTGATGGATGAGCCGTTCTCGGCCTTGGACCCGCTGATCCGCGGCAAACTACAGGGTGAGCTTCTCGCGCTTCAGGAGCGGGTCAAGAAGACCATTCTCTTCGTCAGTCACGACATGGATGAGGCGCTGCGCCTCGGCGACCGCATCTCGATACTGCAAAACGGCCGCATCATCCAGACCGGCACCGCGGAAGACATCGTACTCGCGCCGGCGGACGATTATGTTGCGGAGTTCGTGCGCCACATGAACCCGCTCGACGTGCTGACCGGCGCCATGATCATGTGCCAGCGCGAACGCATGCCGTCCGAGAATGGAGTTCTCTGGCTCGACCAGGCTCGCCGATACCGGCTGTCCTTGAATCCGGAGCAACAGGCGCTCGGCCTGCATATCGACGGCACCCCGCATGAGCTGCGGCACATCGCCGACGATTCGGCCGGCGAGGCGGCGCTCGCTGACGCGCAGCCGGGGCTCGCCGTGGTGCCTGCCTCATTCTCGCTGCAGACCATCATCCGCCTGCGCCAGAGGACCGGGCATCCCATACTGCTCTCGGAAGGAGGCCGGGTCGTCGGGGTGTGCGGAGAGACCGAGATAATCCGGGCACTCGCGGGCAGCCGGCACTGAGCACCGGGCAGCCGTTCCCGGCGGAGTTGATTGAAAGGCGCTTAAATATTATCATCGAGATAATATAAAGCCCGGGTGCCTCGAAGAGCTCCACCAAAACCTCCCAGGAGTTGCCATGAATCACGACGTCATCATTTCCTGCGCAGTGACGGGAGATGACACCAAGGTCAAGAAGAGCCCGCATTGCGCCATCACCCCTGAGCAGATAGCGGCGACCGCCATCGAGGCTGCCAAGGCAGGCGCGGCGATCGTCCACATCCATGTCCGCGACCCGGAGACGGGCAACTTCAGCATGGAGACCCGACACTACCGGGAGGTGGTGAAGCGCATCCGCGAGAGCAAGGTCGATGTGATCGTGAATCTCACCTGCGGCATGGGCGGCTACATCGTCGTCGGCGAGAACGGCCTCAAGGATACGCCCGCGCCCGGGAGCGACTTCTGCACGCAGGAGGATCGCATGCGCCACATCATCGACCTCGCGCAGGAGGGCCTGTACAAGCCCGACATCGCGACCCTCGATTGCGGAAGCCTGAATTTCGGCGACGGCAACCGCGCCTATATTTCGACGCCGAATTATCTGCGTAAGGGAGTCGCGATCGCCCGCGATCTGAAGGTGAAACCCGAGCTCGAAGTGTTCGACACGGGAAATTTGTGGTTCGTCAAACAGATGGTGAAGGAAGGTCTGCTCGACAACCCCGCGCTCATCCAGCTCTGCATGGGCATTGCCTACGGCGTGCCGGCCGATACCGGACATTTGCTCGCGATGGTCAACGCCCTGCCGGAGAACTGCAACTGGGGCAGCTTCGCCATCAGCCGCATGCAGATGCCCTGGGTGGCGCAATCCGTGCTGCTGGGCGGCAACGTCCGCGTCGGGCTCGAGGACAATCTGTATCTGAGCAAGGGAGTCTACGCGAGCAACGCGCAGCTGGTCGAGAAGGCCCGCACCATCATCGAGGCCATGGGCGCGCGAATTTTGACCGCCGCAGAGGCGCGCGACCGCTTGAAGCTCTATTGAGGAGCGCCCAGTGAGCGAGCTCCCCGCGTTTCGAGCGACACTCGAGCCCGACTGGATCGACTACAACGGTCACCTGCGCGATGCCTACTACGTGGTCGCGCTGAGCTCCGCGGTCGATGAGGTCATGGATCACCTCGGCCTCGACGCGGCCTATCGGGATCGCACGCATTGCACGCTCTTCACGCTGGAGCTGCACATCCATTATTTGCACGAGATCAAGGCGACCGACGAGCTTCGCGTGGTGACCTCGGTGTTGGATTACGACTCGAAGCGCATCCACGCGGCCTGCGATTTCCTCTGTCCGCGCATTGCGGGATCGGCGGCGGTGGCGGATCTCATGCTGATGCACGTGCATCAGGGCGAGAAGCCGGCGGGCGCTCCCTTCCCTGCCGAGGTCGCGGCACGGCTCGAAAGCCTGAAGATCCCCGCCGCCGAGGCCGCCTCGCGCAGGTACGGCTCCCGCAAGATCGAGATCAAGCGGCGGTGAGTCGCATGCGGGCAGGCGACATCCATCGGTTGATCGCGCCGCGCAGCATCGCGCTCATCGGCGCCACGGCGTGGACGGACGCAGTGGCGGCAGGCAATGTCGCGCTCGGCTTTCGCGGCAAGATATGGCGGGTCCACCCGAGCAAACCCTCGACCTCGACGACCACGTTCTATCGCTCGGTCGCCGAGTTGCCCGAGGCACCCGACGCCGCATTCATCGCCGTGCCGAATCACGAGGCTCCCGCGGTTGCCGGGGCGCTCGCGGCACGCGGCGCGGGCGGTTTCGTGTGCTTTACCTCCGGCTTCTCGGAACTGGGCACCGAGCTCGGCCTTAAGCTCACCGGGGACCTGCTCGCCCAGGCCGGCGAGCTGCCGTTCTTCGGTCCGAATTGCTACGGCTTCGTGAACTACTTCGACCGTGCCGCCATGCTGCCCGACCAGGTGGTCGGCTCCCCGATCGAGCGCGGAGTGGCCATCATCTGCCAAAGCGGCACCATCGCACTGACGCTGAGCTTCAACGAGCGATCCGTGCCGATCGGGTACCTTTTTTCCGTGGGCAATCAAACCCGGCTCGCGGTCGAGGATCTCATCGAGATGCTGAGCGACGATCCGCGCGTCACGGCTTTCGGTCTATATCTCGAGGGCATCCAGGACACGGAGCGTTTCGCGCGGGCGGCCGCCAAGGCGCGGCTCGCGGGCAAGCCGATCGCGGTGATCAAGTCCGGCCGCACGGCAGCTGCGGCGCGCACGGCACACAGCCACACAGGCGCTCTCGCCGGCGCGGATGGGGTGTTCGATGCCTTCTGCCGCCAGGCCGGCGTCGCCCGCTGCGACACGTTGGGTACGCTGTGCGAGACCTTGAAGCTGTTCCATTGCGGCGGTGCGCTCGCGGGCCGCAAGGTGCTCATCATGGGCGCCTCCGGCGGCGACATGGCCATGACGGCCGACGTGGCGCGAACCTTGGACCTGGATTTCGCCCCGGTTCCACCCGGCGCGGCTGCAAAGCTGCAGGAGCTCTTGACCGACCGGGTGACGATCGCGAATCCGTTCGATATTCACACCTACCTCTGGTTCGATCCGCCGGCTCTCGGCCGCGTGTTCTTTAGCGCCATGCGCGCGGGTTACGACGCCGTGGGTTTCATGCTGGACTTTCCGCCGGAGGGCAAGGCTGACGCATCCTCGTTCGACGCGGCGATCGACGCCTACATCCAAGCCTCCCGTGGCGCGCCGTCGCGGGTAGCCCTGATCGCATCGCTTCCGGAGACCATCAGCGAGCGCGTGCGCCGGCATTGTTTGGAGGGAGGCATCGTTCCGCTCCAGGGTCAGCGCGAAGCGCTCGAAGCACTGGCCGCGGCCGGCGCCGTGGGCACGGCGTGGCGCACCGGACCCGGCGTGGAACTGCGTATCCCTGCGCCTGTCAAGCGTCCCTCAGAGGTGCAAAGTCTGAGCGAGGCCGACGGCAAGACGGCGCTCGAGCGATTCGGCGTCGCCGTTCCACGCTCAAGGCTCGTGCCTGCGGCGCAGGCCGCCGCGAGCGCCGAGTCCCTGGGTTTCCCGGTGGTGATCAAGGCGGTCGGCGGACACCTCGAGCACAAGACCGAGGTGGGTGGCGTCGTGCTCAATGTGCGCAACGCGACGGACGCAATGGCCGCGGCGCAGAAGTTGAGTGCTCTCTCGGACACGTTGCTGGTCGAGGAAATGATTGCTGACGGCGTCGCCGAGATCCTGGTCGGCCTGATCGTGGACCCGCAGTTCGGTCAGGTGCTCGTATTGGGCTCCGGAGGTGTGCTCACGGAGCTCCTCGCGGACTCAGTGACGCTGCTGCCGCCGTTCACCCGCTCGTCGGTCGAGTCGGCGCTCGCCTCGCTCAAGCTCGGAAAGCTGCTGCACGGCTACCGCGGAAAACCGGCGGGGGACATCCCGGCGCTGATCGATTCCGTTCTCAACGTGACGCGATATGCCGCCGAGCATTTGGACACGCTCTGCGAAATCGACGTGAATCCCATCATCGTGCGGCCCGCCGGCAAGGGAGCGGTCGCCGTCGACGCACTGATACGCCTCAAGAAAACCGCTCAAACCTGAAGGGGTCGCCCATGTCCGAAGGTGTCAAACTCGTCAAAGACGGCAATATACTCACCGTCACCATCGATCGTCCGAAAGCGAATGCGATCGACCTTGCAACCAGCCACGCGCTGAACCAAGCCTTCATCTCCTTTCGGGACGATGAGTCGCTGCGTGTGGCCATCGTCACCGGCGCGGGCGATCGATTCTTTTCGCCGGGCTGGGACCTCAAAGCGGCCGCGGGGGGAGAGGAATCCGACGAGGATTGGGGTCCGAGCGGATTTGGCGGACTCAACTACCCGCGCAATCTCAACAAGCCCATCATCGCCGCCGTTAACGGCATCGCCTGCGGCGGCGGATTCGAGGTCGTGCTCGGCACCGACATCATCGTCATGGAGGAGCACGCCAAATTCGCGCTCCCCGAAATCAACGTGGGCGTGCTTGCGGATGCCGGAACCATCAAGCTACGCCGCCGCATCCCCTATCACGTGGCCGTAGAATTCCTCATGACCGGCCGGTGGATGGATGCCGCGGAAGCAAAACATTGGGGTCTCGCCAATCACGTCGTTCCCAAAGGTGAGGGACTCGCCAAGGCCCGCGAGATCGCGCGACAGCTCGCTGACGGGCCGCCGCTGTTGTTTCCCGCCATCAAACAGCTCCTGCGCCATACCGAGATGGTGCCGGAGCATGAGGCCTTCGAGCTCCACGATTCGCTCGACATCGTGCAGCAAGTCATCCGCTCCGAGGATTTGAAGGAAGGAACCCGGGCGTTCACCGAGAAGCGCAAGCCCGTCTGGACTGGCCGCTGACCGGCGGCCCCCCCGTCAGCCTCCTATGCCAGTGGAAGAGGCTGCCTCTAGCCAGCGGCAAGATTTGCGCCCATGCTGACCCCTCATGGACGTATTGCTTGTTGAAGATAATGTTGAGGTCAGCCTGATAACCGTTGAATATTTAACGGAATTAGGTCACCAAGCTACGGCCGTGGCGGCGGCGGAGCCCGCCCTCGTCCGGCTCGCGGAGCGGCGTTTCGATGCCGTCATGACCGATGTCAGCCTGCCCGGCATGTCCGGGATCGACCTCGCCAAGGAGTTGGTAAAGCAGTACCCCAAAATGCCGGTGGTGATTTCTTCCGGCTATGGAGCACTGCAGGTCCAGCAGATAATGGGACAGCGCCAAGCCAGTGTATTTCTGTTGCCCAAGCCTTACGACATGCCGACCCTCGAGCGCACGCTGAGCGAGGCCGCCGAGTTCACGCGGCTGACCCAGTAGCACCACCCCGCCGCGTCAGGCGAGGTGCAGTTCCGGGCGCGACGATTGGGTGGTCGAGAGACTCGCCGAGAAGCTTCCCGCCAGGCTGCCGCGATGCTCGCGTGAGTCGCCTGCGCATACGGGACAGGAGGCCGGTGCCGCACCGATGGTTTCGCTCAGCAGATCCGTCAGCGCATGCGGATTGTGCTGGAACTCGTCCACGTAAGGGGTGTGCTGGCGCACCAGCTCCACCGCGAGCGCGAACGCGCTCGAAGGGTCGACGTCGTCGTTGCAGAAAATCTCGTTGTGGATCGGGCAGGTTTGCAGCACGTGGGTCTGGAGTGCGATTTCGATCGCAATGGCTTGTTTGTGATGCATGGAAGCAGTCCCTCTCTCGGTCAAGATCTCAATGCTTGCGAGGTCCCTTGATGGCGGCCCGCCCGCGCTTGTTGGTTCTCCAAGAGCGAGCCTTGGAGACACCCTCGGCGCTTTGCGTGGAGTCCATGAAGATCACGCGCAGTGCTCGATTCCAGGCCTCGGCTTGCGGCGCAGGCTCAGGAGGATCGTGGGGCGCCAGAGGAGGCTGCTCCGGACTCGGGCTGGGGGGAACGCTTTCGTCCCACCGCCTCGGCGTGTTGCTCGTCGTGGCGTGACTCAATCTGTTCATTCAACCCTCCTGATCCGATGGCGCACTGCACTGAGGGGGCGATTATCCGGGCGCTGGCGACGCGGGTGGATCAGCCCGGCGCGGCACCGGCTGTAGGAATAGTCAGACGAGGAGCTTGTCCAGGGTAATGGGCAGGTCGCGCACGCGGGGCTGGCGGCCGCACCCGGCGCTTTGGTCGAACGCCGGTCAGATTTCGCTGATGCCGAAGCTCGCCAGCGTTGCGCCGCCCGAGTCTCGGGCGAGACCCGGACGGCGCTGCCGGCAATCGATCAAAACGCCAGGTAAGGCCAGTCTCCCTCGAGCGCTGCGCCGAGTTCCCCGGCCATCCCCTCGGAACGGGACGGACGCAAGACCGGCCGACCCTCCACGCCGCCGCCGCTCGTTTCCAGGGCGAGAGCTGCAGCCAGGGACTTGATCTCGAACTGTGATCGCGACAAGGCCTCGCTGAAATCGGATGACCACGCCAATGAGACGGCATCATCCAGATGCCGCGCCAACGAAGCCACCCGTGCCTCGAGCACTTTGAGCCCCTGAAGGCGGCCTTTGTTGATCAGCGCGAGGCAGTTGGCCTGCAGACGATTACCGGCCTGGGTGACGGCGCCGGCATTCTTTTGATATTCGGCGTAGGGATGGCCCTTGAGCCGACCGGATACCAAACGGGCGATGCGCCAGCTGGCACATGCGCTACGACCGAGCAGAGATTCATTCGCCGCCCATTGACTTGACTCGTACGTGCGGGCGATTTCCCGCACCAGCAACGCTTCACTGCGCAGCCGTCGCAAACGTGCAACTTCTGGATCAATCATGGTGTTCCCCTTTGTCTTTTGCCGCAATCCCGATGTCGGTACTGCGTCACTATTCTCAAGGATTTCCTGTGGAAATGATGTAGGAAGAACGCCTATACCCATGCAAGCGTTGACCGGGGAACTTATGTCGCATTTAAGTAACGAGGCACCGAAATCGAGCGCGGAGCATGCGTTTCAATGCGCCGCAAGTTGCAGCCGGGGCCCCGCTCGCCGTGCTCGTCGGCACATTTGACATATGCGCGAGAGGCTCCCGCTCGGCATGCACCATTGGGGAGCACTTCGCGTCGTGAGCGGTCATTAGCCGCCGAGCGGACGCAATAGTGCCCGGGAGATGATGTGACGCTGCACTTCGCTGGTACCGTCCCAAATGCGCTCGATGCGCGCGTCCCGCCAGATGCGCTCGAGCGGCAAATCGCTCATGAGTCCCATACCGCCATGGATCTGCAGTGCTTCGTCGGCGACCATGGCGAGCATTTCCGTGGCCTTCACTTTCGCGATGGCCATATCCATGTCGGTAGCGATTTTCTGATCGTTCTTCCATGCCGCCTCGAGCACCAGAAGCTCCGCAGCGCGCAGCTCCACCGCCATGTCGGCCAGCTTGAAGCTGACGCCTTGGAACTTGCCGATTTGTTGCCCGAACTGTTCGCGGTCGACCGCCCATTGCTTGGCGAGCTCCAGCGCCCGATCGGCGCGGCCCAAGCAGGTCGCAGCGACTTGAAGGCGCGTGGCGCCGAGCCATTCATTGGCGACCTCGAACCCGCGATGCACTTCGCCGAGCACCGCGCTCTTGGGCACCCGGCAGTCATTGAACTCGAGAATGCTGTTCTTGTAGCCCCGATGAGAGACGTTCTTGTATCCGGGCAGCACCTTGAATCCAGGGTGTCCCATGTCGATCAGGAACGAGGTGATCTTCTTGCGGGTGCCGCGGGTGCCCGTCTCCTCGCCGGAGGCCGCGAACAGGATGACGAAGTCGGAGCGATCCGCATGACTGATGAAATGCTTGGTGCCGTTGATGACGAAGTCCCCACCGGACTCCACCGCCGAGGTCTTCATGCCGCGAAGGTCCGATCCTGCACCCGGCTCCGTCATCGCGAGGCACTCGGCTCGCTCGCCACGGACCGCGGGCAGAAGGTAACGCTCGCGCTGATCACCGCGACAAGCGAGCAGGATGTTCGATGGTCGCCCGACGCAGGACCAATGCAGAGCGTAGTTCGCCCGGCCGAGTTCCTTCTCGTAGAGCACCCAGGAGACCGTATCCAAGCCCGCCCCGCCGACATCCGCCGGCATGTTCGCGGCATACAGACCGGCGTCGATGGCCTTGGCCTTGAGCTCCCGATACAGATCCTCGCGCAGTTCGCCCGTTTCCTCCACCTCCTTCTCATGGGGATAGAGCTCGTTGACCACGAAATCGTGCGTGGTCTTGACGATCATCTGCTGTTCATCGTTCAACGAGAAATCCATCGTCATTCCCCCTCAGGCATGGATTTTCTGGCGCGCCTGCGGCCGCACCGTGCGGCGTTTCGGGGCGGCCCATCGCCGCAACAGTTCGAGATGCAGCCGCAAGTGCTCGATTTGCTTTTGCGCCGGCCAGTCGCGCGGGCTGGTGACGGCGCCGGCAGTCAAGCCGTTCATGCAAGTCACCAAGGAGCGCAGCACCTGATCCCGAATGGCGGCCGGCCGCGAGTTCCATTCGGGCCAATATTCGCAGAAGCAGCGTTCGAACAGCCGCATGTATTCCCGGTGCACCCACACATTCAGTCGCTTCAGCTTCGGATCGGCGGAGATCTGTCCCCAGAACGCCAGCCAAAACGCGGACTCCGTAAAGCGCTGGGCATCGATGGCAATGGCCTCGGACAAAACACTCAGCAGATTGGCCTCGCCGCCGTCCCGCTCTCTCGTCAGCCGCTCCTCGATGCGCTTCAAGATCAGGCGCAGAGCAGCCAAAATGATGTCCTGTTTCGAGTCATAGTAGTGGGCCACCATGCCGGTGGTGTAGCCCGCCGCCCGGGCGATGCGCGCAACGGTCGCCCGCTCGAAGCCGTGGTCGGCGACCACTTGGCACGCCACCAGAGCGATCTCGTCCCGGCGCTTGGCATGATCGACGATCTTGGGCATGAGAGAGCTTAAGTCGCCCGGCTGCCGACCGCCAAGCCTGCCTCGACAGGCTTGGGGAGGGAGGCATGGGCCTTCACAATCGGATCGAGCTTCGCACGCAGCGCGGGATCGATGGCGGTGGCCTTCGCTTTCAGCGTGTCGACGAACAAATGCATCTGTTCGCCGGTCGCTATCAAGGCATCGTCACGCTTGCGATACAGCCGATGGAACACGTGCAGCCGCTTGTCGTCGAACGCGAGCACCTGAGTGGTCGCATACAAGGGCTCGCTCACCTTGGCCTCGCCGAAGTGTTTGACGTGGCTCTCGACCGTGTAATACATGCGCCCTCCTTTGCGGAAGGCGTCGTCGATCCCGATCTGGCGATAGAGGCTGTCCATCGCCTCACCGAACACGTGACCGTATAGAAAGTCGGACATATGGCCGTTGTAGTCGACCCACTCCGGCCGCACCGTGGTCTCGTACCGCGGCAGATTGCCATCGGCCGCGGGCTTCGCAACGGCCTCCCTGTAGAGCCGCTCTTCGAGTTTGCGCAGCGTCGAGCCCGCACCGATGTCGAACTGGCGCAGGACCTGTTGAATGGCGACCAGGTAGTTGTCGCGCAGGCGCTCGAGCTCCCGAACGGAGCGGCCCGCCGCCTGCTCCTGGGTGCCGGTGACCATGCGATCGATCAGCTGTTCCGTGAGCTCCGGCGCCTCGAGCTTGGTCCAAGGCCATTTCAACGCCGGACCGAACTGATGCAGCATGTGCCGCATGCCGGTCTCGCCGCCCGCCAGGTGATAGATGAGGTTCATGCCCATCGCGGCCCATCGCAAACCCGGGCCGTAGATGATGGACTCGTCGAGCTCGCCCGTGGTTGCGACGTCCTCGTTGACCATGTGCAGTATCTCGCGCCACATGGCTTCCTGGAGCCGGTCGGTCAAATGGCCCGGAACCTCGCGTCGTACGCGTAGCGCATGCATGCCGATATGGGTGAAGAACTCTGCGGCGGCCTCGATGGTCGCAGGCGCCGTGTTCGCACCCGGAACGAGCTCGACCAGCGGCAGAAGGTACACGGGATTGAACGGATGCGCGACGCAGAAACGCTCGGGCCCGACCATGTCGCGCTGCAGATCCGTGGGCGTCAATCCGGAAGTGCTCGATGCGATGATGACATCCGCGCCGGCGTGCCGGCTGACCTCGGCCAGCATGCGCTGCTTGAGCGGAAGCTGCTCGGGGATGTTCTCCTGGATGAAATCCGAGGCTTTCGCCATCTCGCGCATGTCGGTGGTGAAGGACAATTTGCCCTTCGGCGGAAGCGGTGCGAAGGTGAGCCGTGCCAGCGAGGGTTCGGCGTTCTGCACCGCGCCGCGGATCCACTCCTCCATCTCGGGCTTCACGTCCGCCGCAATCACGTCGATGCCGAAATGCATCGCCCGTGCGGCCCAGCCGCCGCCGATGACGCCTGTTCCCAACAAACCGAGTGTTCTTACCTTGCGCATGAATCAGGCCCCCAATCGCGTGGAAGCTTTATAATATCCTCACTATAATATAAAAACCAGGCGGCTGAAGCGCGCGGCCGGCGCAGCCGTCGGCGCTCCCGGTTCGGGCTGCCGGGAGGCCTTCAGTGCAGGATCAGTGCGATGGGCAGTGCCGCGCGCGGAACCGCGGCATGGTAATCCTTGCCCACCAGGGCGGCCACCGTGGCGGCGATCTGCGCCTGCACCAGCACCGGGCCGTCCCGGCGCTCGCCGAGCGCCTCGGTGTCGGGTCCGATCACGGCCACCCAGATGTTTTCCGACCCCTTCTCCTCGACTCCATGCTCCTTCCATTCGGTCAGCCCGCCGCCGCGGCCGTGATCGGTGGTGATGATGAAAGTCGTGGTGCCGCGATACTGCGGCATGCCCTGCATCGTCTCCCAGAGCTCCTTGATGAACCCGTCGGTGCGGTGCGCGCTGTCGAGGACCAGATCGTAGCGTCCCTGATGCGCCCAGTTGTCCGTCTCCCCGTAGCCGACGAACAGGATGCGCGGCTTCGCGGATTTGACGTAGTCGATAAGCGCGACCTGGAGAAAGGAATTGTCCACATCCTCCTCGTCCAACGGCGTGGTCGTCGCATAGAGCCGCCGCAACAACGTGTCGCGGGGGGTCGGCGGGCTTTTCTCGGGCGGCGGCGTCCAGCCGGCCTGAATGACCAGGCCACTGCGGCGCTGATTGAAGATGTTCTCGAACACGTTCCAAGTGCCGTAGATGGCGACCCGACCGCGAAACTCGTCCAGCTTGTTCAGCCACTCGAACACGCTGGGCGTCGGATTCGGTCCGAATTCATTGCTGTCGATGGCATCGTTCGGGAAGCCGGTGCTCATCTCGTTGTAACCCGGATAGGAAAACGCCTTGCCGTTCGACACTCTGGCGATGCTGCCCAGCGTTTGATTGCCGAAGATTTGACCGCGCTTCGCCACGGTGCCCCACAGAAACGGAAACAACGCCTCGCGACGCTCGACCGGGGTCGCCCGCCAGTAACGTTTGCGCAGCTCCTCATCCGACAGCCAGCTTCCGCCCGCATTGTCGTTGAGCAAATCCTCTTCGGCACCGGTGAAAACCTCCTGCCAGCGCAGGCCATCGCTCACGATGAGTACGACGTTCTGGGTCTTTCCGCGAGCCACCTGCGGAGCCGGCGCGGCGGCCCAGCCGATGCCCGCTGCGAGACAGATAAAAGCCGCGGCGCAGAGCAGCGTCGCTGCCCGACTCATGCACCCGGTCATTGTTGCAACACCACCGCGCAATTCGCGGTCCAGCTCAGGTAAACCTCGTCGCTCCAGTCGATCGTCCATTCCGAAGTGCGCCGGTCGTTCTGCGCAAACACGGTGATCATTTTTCCGGTCTCCGTCTTGATTCGATACGTGGAGCGATTGCCGAGATAGCCGAGCTCCCACACCATTCCTTTGATCTGGTTCGCCGCGGTACCGGGAAGCGGAGCCTTGCTCAGCCGGATCTTCTCGGGCCTGAGCGAAACCCACACGCGCTGGCCGCTGCCGAAACGGCCGGGGTCATCGACGATCAAGCTGCAGCCCGCTTCGGCGCTGCGGACCACGACGTGACCCGGCATGTCCTCCCCGTCGACAGTTCCCTCGAACAAGTTCGTGGTGCCGATGAAGTCCGCCACGAACCGATTCTGCGGAAACTCGTAGATTTCCGACGGCGTCCCGACCTGCACCACCTGGCCGCGGTGCATCACCGCGATGCGGGTCGAAAGCGCCATTGCTTCATCCTGGTCGTGGGTGACGAAGACGAAGGTGATGCCCACCTCGTACTGGATGTTCATCAGCTCGAACTGCGTCTGTTCACGCAGCTTTTTGTCGAGCGCGCTCAGCGGTTCATCGAGCAGCAGGACCTTCGGCCGCCGGATGAGCGAGCGGGCCAGCGCCACGCGCTGCCGCTGGCCGCCCGAGAGCTGATGGGGTTTGCGCCTGGACATGGGACCCAACTGCACCATGTCGAGTGCGTCCCGGATGCGCTTGGCGCGTTCGTTCTCGGGGAGTCCGAGCCGCCGCAGCCCGTAGCCGACGTTCTGCTCGACGCTCATGTGCGGAAACAGCGCATAGGACTGGAACATCATGTTCACGGGCCGCTCATACGGGGGCACCCGGGTCATGTCCGCATCCTCGATGAGAATGCGTCCCGACGTGGGTGTCGTGAAGCCCGCCAGCATCCGAAGCAGCGTCGTCTTGCCGCAACCCGAGCCGCCCACCAGCGCGAACATCTCGCCCTTGTAGATGCGCAGGTTAATGCCGTCGACCGCCGTGAAGGCGCCGAACGTCTTACCGACGCCCTCGATGACGATTTGCGGTTTGGCGTCGGGATCGAGCCAGGGGCGGTCGGCGACGGATTTTTGGGGCGAGTGCATGGCTACGGCACGCGGGCCGGAACCTCAGAATTCCCCGGGAGGCGTCGCCCGCCGGCGCTCGGGCGCGAAGAAGGGACGCTCCACCACCACGGCTCGCGACATCCGGCGCTCCCAGACCAGTTCCCGGCTCAAATAAATCTCCGCCCAGAGGGCTGTGCCCATTTTGAAATACGGTGCATCGACCATAGCAAGCGCTATGTTGCGCTTGCAAGTGGGTGACCACGCTGCCGACGTGACGCTGCCGATTTCCCGCTTGCCGTCAGCCTCCGCGTACAGCAAGGCGTTATGGGCCGGCTTGTTGCCCGCGATATCGAGCGCCACCAACTGGCGCCGCGCGCCGCGTGCCCGTTCGGCGAGCAGGGCACGCCGCCCGTTGAAGTGACCTTTGTCGAAATCGAGCAGCCAGCCAAGGCCCAATTCGATCGGTGAGCGGTCGCGACCGGTCCGGATGGTCTGTTCCGCGGAGACGAAATCCACGTGCGGACTCAAGAAACCCGCCTCCAGACGCGCGATATTGAGGGCCTGCGACCCGATGGCGCGGATGCCACGGCTGCGGCCGGCCGCGATCAGCGCATCCCACACATCCTCCGCCGCGGCGGCCTCCATCCACAGCTCATAGCCCAGATCGCCGGTAAAGCCCGTGCGCGACACCATGAGATTGTGCGCCCCGAGCGAAAAATAGCCGATATCAAAGGGCTTGAGCCGCTCCACGCCGGCAAGCCCGGCGGTTCGCAGCACGGCGTACGAGGTGGGCCCCTGCAGCGACAGCGCCGCGATCTCGGCGGTGATCTCTCTCACCTCCACATCGAAGCCGACGGCCGAATCCAGCAGCCAGTCGATCTGCCGCTCCGCCGTGCAGAGGCGATATTCGTTCTCGCCCAGTCTGAACACCGTTCCATCGTCGAGCACGTGGCCCGCATCGTTGCACCAGACCGAGTACGCCACGCGGTCGGGTTTGAGCTTGGCGATATCGCGCGTCACCAGTCGATTCAGATAGGGCAGCGCATCGGCACCGATGATCCGGTACTTCACCATCGGCGTGAGGTCGTACAACGTCGCGGCGTTGCGGATCGCGAAATACTCCTGCTCCATCGTGGTGAACACGTCCACCGTGCTGTAGCCCGACCACGGGATGAAGCTGTCGACTTGCGACAGCGCCCGGGCGCGCGCATGAAATGGCGTCTCGAGCAGAGGCTTGATGAAATGCGGAAGCGGCCGTTGCGATTCGCTCATGTCAGGCAGCCTCCAGCACCTGGCGGGCGGCGTTGCGTCCGGCGGTGCCCATGATCCCGCCGCCCGGATGGCAGCCCGCGCCGCACAGATAGAGGCCCGGCAGCGGCGTACGATGCTGAGCGGCGCCCGGCACCGGCCTGACCATGAAGAATTGGTCGAAAGCCAGCTCACCGTGATGCCAGTGTCCGCCGCTGATGCGGAACTCTTGCTCGATATCGAGGGGCGTCAACAGCTCCGCCGCCACGATGCTCGATTTGAGCCCCGGAGCGTGACCGTCCAACAGATTGATGCAGAGATCCAAGAAGCGATCGCGCTGCAGTGTCCAGCCGTCCTTGAGCTCATAGGGTACATACTGCACGACCGCGGACAATACGTGCCGGCCTGCAGGCGCAAGAGCCGGGTCGTTCAACGAGGGAACCGTGATTTCCATGGCCGGCGCCAAGGAGTATTCCCCATACTTCGAATGGTTGTAGGCTCGTTCCAGGTACTGCAGCGAAGGCGCGATCAAAAGCCGACCGCGCAGCAACGCTTCCCCCAATCCGTTGAAAGCCGGCGCCCTATCGAGGGCGAGATGCAGCTTCGCGGCGAGCCCGCGTGCCCGTAAATGCCGGACCCGGCGCACGAAGCCGGTGTCCAGATGCGCTGCGCCCAATAGCTGCAGGAAGGTGGTCTTGGGATCGGCGTTCGACACCACGGTTGCCGCGGCGATGCGCTCGCCGGACTCGAGCTCGACGCCCGCGGCACGGTCGGACTGCACCAAGATGCGCCTCACCGGAGAGCTCGGCCGTATATTGACGCCGGCCGCGACGGCGGCTTTCGCCAGCGCATCGCTCACCGCGCCGACTCCGCCGCGAGGCTGGGCGAGACCGCGCGTGCCGCTCGCCGCCTCCGCCGCGAGACGGTACAGCAGTGTCAGGACGCTCCCGGGCGAGCGCGGCCCGAAATTGGTTCCAAGGACCGCATCGAAAGCCAAAGCGCCTTTGAGCGCGGCCCCGCTGAAATTTTCCTCCAGCAGGTCGTGCACGTTCATGCCGCCGATGCGCAGCAGATCACGCATGTCGCGACGTCCGAGCCTGCGTATTTTCCATGCCAGCCCAGCGAGCGCCGAGAGGTCCTTCCAATCGGTGGTTCCGAGGCGCGGCGGCACCTTCGAGAGGAGCGGCACGAGCGCGCGTGCGAAGCGCCGCATCTGCGCGATGTAAATTGCGTAAGCCTCGTTGTCCGACCCCACCCGGCCCTGCTCCACGGTCAGCGGTGCGCCGTCGGCGGACAGCACGGTGGTGCTCAGCGCCTCTCCGGCCCAGTCGAGCCCATGCGCGGCGAGGTCGAGATCTCGCAATAAATCGGCCGGCATGAGGTGTACCAGGTGGGCGCAGGCGGATACCTTGAAACCGGGCGAGAACTCGCGCGTCAGCGCCGCACCCCCGAGCTGGGGCTGCGCCTCGAGCACCAGCACGGAGCGCCCGCCGCGCGCCAGCGTGGCCGCGCAGATCAAGCCGTTGTGGCCCGCGCCGATCACGATGCAGTCGTAGCGGGCGGATGTGCCTTGCTGTGTCATAGCTCCGAACGCCTCCCGAGATCCTTGAGAACGGCGCGCGCCGCGTTCGCGCCGGGAGCGCCCATCACGCCTCCTCCCGGATGCGTGCTCGAGCCGCACATATACAGCCCGCGGACCGGGGAGCGGTACTGGGCAAAGCCCGGAACCGGCCGTTTGAACAGCAGCTGATCCATGGTCAATTCGCCCTGAAAAATATTTCCTTCGGTCAGCCCCACCTCATTCTCGATGTCCCAGGGCGTGCGAATCTCCGCGTGCAGGATGAGTTCCTTGAAGTTCGGGCTCTGCCGGGCGATGGTGTCGATCACGGTGTCGCCGAAGCCGCGCCGCTTCTCCGCAGTCCACTCCCCGTCCGCGAGCTCATAGGGGCAATACTGCACGAACACCGACATGTAGTGCTTTCCGTCGGGCACCATGGTCGGGTCGATCTGCGAGGGAATCAGCATGTCGATATACGGCGCGCGGGACCAGCGTCCTTCCTTCCAGTCGTCGTAGGCGCGCTCCATCATCTCGAGCGTATCGGTGACGTGCATGTCGCCGCGCGTGGAAGGCGACCCCGCCGGGATTGCGGGGAACCGCGGCAGACCGTCCAGGGCAATGTTGAGTTTGCCGGAGGATCCCCGAATCTTGAAGTTTCTGACCCGGTGCACGAAGTCCGCCGGCAGGTCCTTGGCATCCACGATCTTCAAGAACGTGCGCCGCACGTCGAGATTGGATATCACCAGCGGCGCGTGAATTTCATCCCCGTTCTCGAGGGCCACACCCGTCGCTCGGCCGCCTTTGACCAGCACTTTCGCAACCGGCGCGTCGGCTCGAATCAGGCCGCCGCTCGCCTCGAAGGACTTTCCGAGCGCATTGCTGATCGCGCCCATGCCGCCGCGCGCGAATCCCCATGCGCCCACCGTGTCGTCGATGTCGCCCATGTAGTGATGGAGCAGTACGTAGGCGGTGCCCGGCGAACGCGGCCCGAGCGCCGTGCCGATGATGGAGCTGCCGGCGAAGTGCGCCTTGACGATCTCGCTCTCGAAATACTCGTCGAGAAAATCCGCCGCGCTCATGGTCCAGAAACGCAGCGTGTCGTACATGCGATCCTCGCCGAGCCCATGGAAGCGCTGGCCGAGATACAGCAGCTCCTTGAAGTCACGCAGTCTGAACGAGGTGGGATCGGGAGGTTCGCGAAGCAGGAGAGGTTTGATGAACTTGCACTGGCGCATGACATCTCGCGCGTAGCGGTCGTACGCTTCGGCGTCGCGCTTGGAGTGTCGCGCGATCTCGCGGCGCAGCGCGTCGTGATTGTCGTACAGGGCCAGATGGCCTCCGCCCTGCATCATGGTGCAGCCGCCCTCGTACGGAATCACCTGCAATCCGTGCTTCGGCAGCTCCAGCGTACGCATGATCTCCGGCCGCAGCAGGCTGCAGACGTACGAGCAATTCGAGTACGTGAAATCCTTGTACAGGCGCCGGCTCACCGCCGCGCCGCCGATGTACGGCATGCGCTCGAGCACCTGGACCTTGAGCCCGGCTCGGGCCAGCAAGCAAGCCGTCACCAGACCGTTGTGGCCCGCGCCGACGACTATCGCGTCGAGATTCTCCCCGGTCGCCACCTTGGGGTCGCCGCTCAGGCCAGCACTTTGTGTGCGGCGCTCGACTTGAGCGTGGCGTCGACGGCGATCTCGAATGCCTTCAAGGTATCCGCAAGACACGAGGCATCGTGCGCAGCGGACACGAACCAGGGCTCGCGGGAATCCGGCTCGCACAGCACGCCTTCATCGTGCAGCACCTGCGCCATCGCATCGTAGAACGAGTAATCGCTGCTCTTCCACGCGCGGTAATTGCGCGGCGGCTCATGAGCGAAATACAGACCGCTCATCGACGGGTGGCCGACGAAGCTATGCGCGATTCCCCGGGCCGACAGGATCGAGCGCATGCCGGCACGCAGCTTCGTGCCGTAGTCGGCAATGCGCTCGAGCGCGTCGGTCTCATCGAGAATCTGCAGCGTCCGCTCCGCGGCCGCGAGAGACACCGAATGCGCGGTGTAGGTCCCGCCGTGCGCCACACCGCGTCCGATCTTGCGCATGATGTGCTCGCGCCCGGCGAGCACGGAGATGGGATATCCGTTGCCGAGGGCCTTGGCAAAAGTGCACAGATCGGCGTTGATGCCGTAGAGCTCCTGCACGCCGCCACGTGCCACGCGAAAGCCGGTCTTGACCTCGTCGATCAGCAGCACGACGCCGTGCTTGTCGCAGAGTTCACGCGCCGCCCTGAGATACTCGGGCTCCGCCGCGATCCCCAGGCAGTTTCCCATGATGGGCTCGATCAGCAGGCAGGCGATCCGCGCGCCATGCCGCTTGAACACGTCCTCGAGCTGATTGGCGTCATTCGCCTGCACGAAATGCGCGAAACTCTTGGTGCTGACGGGCACGCCCTCGCTATACGGTTTGATTTCCGGATCGCCGACCTGCGACCATTTATCCATGGGCGTGAACCACATGGCGGCATCGAACAGTCCGTGATAGCTGCCCTCGAGGATCACGTAGTCGTCCTTGCCGGTGAACGCGCGCGCGAGTCGCAGGCCCGCCATCACCGCCTCGGTCCCGGAGTTCGAGAAGCGCACCAGCTCCGCCGCAGGGACCATCTTGGAAATCCGCTCCGCGACGATCAGCTCACGCTCGGTGGCCAGCGCGAAAACGCCGCCCAACTCCATGCCCTCGCGCGCGGCCGCATCCACGCGCTCATCGGCGTAGCCGAGAATCGCCGGCCCGTAGCCCATGCGATAATCGACGTACACGTTGTCATCGATGTCGACGATGCGCGCACCCTTGCCGCGCTTCACGTAGATGGTGCGGTCCTCACCCCAATAGCGAAAGTTGGAGGCGACGCCCAACGGCAGCCGCTTCACCGCGCGTTGGAATTGTGCGTTGCTGTTGGTCAGCTTTCTGGCCATGACGTCCCCCTTTCGTTGATTAAATCGAAGCGCGCGCGCCGCTCGGTCGCACGCGCTCAAGTCGGCGGAAGTTTATATGACTATATAAATAATTGCATCCATGGCGAAAGTGCCCCATTACCCATGCCGAATCGCGATTTAGTCCTACCGCTTCTGCAATTGCGTGTTGCATCGCCGCTTGCCAAGCCGTCCTGCGGCGGCGTAAATTGAACGGACATATAATCGTGACGGAGAAGCCCCATGAACAGTGTGTCCGCCGCGAAGCTCGAAGCTGATGCCCCTTCCGCGCTGCGCCACGCCCTTCCCGCATGGGTCTACAGCCACCCCGATCTGATGCGGCTGGAAATCGAGCGCGTGCTGTTGCCAAGCTGGCAGATCGTCTGTCACATCAACAATATTCCCAAACCCGGCGATTTCGAGACCTTCGAGCTCGGGCCCGAAAGCGTTTTCGTGCTGCGCGACAAGGACGGGTCCATCAAGGCGTTTCACAACGTCTGCCGCCATCGCGGTGCGCGGCTGGTCGATGGTTCCGGGAGCTGCGCAGCGACCATCACGTGTCCTTATCACGGCTGGAGCTACCGGCACGATGGAAGCCTGATCGGAGTGCCGATGCGAGATACGTTCCCTGGACTGGACCGCGGCGAATACAGCCTGCGCCCCGTACGCGTCGACACGGCGCTCGGATTCGTGTTCGTATGTCTCGCGGGCGATCCCACGCCGGTCGCGAAGACCTGGGGCAAGCTCGCGGAGGAGCTCGCGCCCTATCGCCTCGAGGAGATGGTCCCGCTCGCTCCGATCACCACGGACGTGTGGCCGGTCGATTGGAAAATCGCGATGGATAACTATCTCGAGTCCTATCACGTGCCGATCGGCCATCCCGGGCTTTATCGCATGTTCACACCGGACTACGAGGACCAGCTTTCGGTGCCGGGCGTCGCGCGGGGCTTGAGCTGGATGCGCGAGCAACCCTCCACGCGTTGGTCCGAGCGCCTGTATCAGTCGATCATCGGCAAGGCCGCCGCCCATCTGCCCGAGAAGCTGCGCCGATGCTGGCGCTTCTACAGCGCACTGCCGAACTTAGGCATCGATGTGTTTCCCGATCAAATGGATTTCTTTCAGCTCCTGCCCGGCGGACCCGGCAAGTGCATCGTGCGCGGAACCACCTACGGCCTGCCGGGCGCCAGTGCGGAGCTGCGCGCCGCGCGCTACCTGAGCAATCGCATCAACACCCAGGTCAACAACGAGGACAAGTGGCTGTGTAATCGCGTCCAGCGCGGCCTCGCTTCGAGCAGTTATCAGCCGGGTCCGTTGTCGAAGATCGAAGGCTACATGTTCGAGTTTCACAATCTGCTGCGCGACAAGATCCCCGAGTTCCGGCTCCCCGTGGCGCCCAAGCAGTTCGCCTAGCGCCAAACGGAAGAACGGCTCCGCGGACAACGGTCGGGAGGCGTGCAAGCATTTTCCGGAACGCCGTGAATCCTTCCATGGAGGCTTCGGGGAAGACATCCCTGTCTTCCACGATCCGGAAAATGCTTGCACACCTCCCGGCCTTCGTACACGGTTCGGCTCTTCGGGTGGGATAGGTCCCGCTCCGCTGGAAAAGCGGATTGCGGAGCCTGTCGGCTCCGGAAGCGCTGTTAGACGCCTCTAGCCGTCGCCCTCGGCGCAATCTTTCGATGAAGGCGCATTAGCTCTCGCGAGCTTTAGTCAGGCAGCCGACTTGGCTTGGATGTAAGCGCAGTACTTGAGAAATCGAATCACCGCGCAGGCAAACAACGGTGCAGGAGAACGGCAGCTCCCGGCCACAACCGGACCTTGCGATGGCATAGCTGCTTGCTCCAAAGGCGCCTGCCGACATTCGACCGCGAAAATTTTCGGATAACCAGTGAATTCGACATAAGATGATTATGTCTGTGATTGGCGACACGCCTTTGCGCCAGAAAGGTTGCGCTAAGTCACAACGCCGTGGCTTGTTACCAAGTCGACCGCTCTGCGACGGAGAGTGGCGACATTTTGGGGAGCACAGTAGCCGAGTCGCGTACCAACCGGGGAATTAGGTCAGAGTTTAGGGCCAGGACAACCAACATATAACTTCGAAGGAAACATGCCATGCCACATTCACGCAAATCGTCTACAACCGTTGTCCGATGGAATGGGGAGAAGCAAATGAATTCCATCGGACACAGAGATTGTCGTCTTGTAACCAGCACCCTCGCGCTCGTAGCCGCGCTCGGTGCATTCAGCGCGCAGGCACAAAAATTCTCGGTCACGACTCTCCAGAACCTGCCGGATAGCGTCTCGGTGGAGGGTGTCGCAATCAACTACAGCGGCCAGGTCGCGGGCAACTCGATCGATGCCGACGGCGTGTCTTTGGCCGCCCTGTGGAACGGAACGACGCCGACGGTCCTTGCAGGCTCCGACACTGGCTTCACATATAGTGCGTTCGTGGGGGGCATGAACAATCTCGGAGACGTGGTCGGTTATGACACAGCATTCAAGACCCGGGTCGATCTCTGGGGCGGGAACGTCTCAGACCAGTGCGGCGGGGACGAGGCGTGGTATTGGACCACGGGGATCGCAATCAACGACGCGGGACAAATCGTCGGGACGCTGGGCGGCGATGTGCCTTTTCTGTTTGCAATCCTTTGGTCGAACTTCTGCCCTACAAACGACTGGGCGAGCCTCGGTCCCCTCTCCTACGGGGACTACCCCACGAGCATCAACAATACGGGTGAGGTGGTGGGGTCCGCCTACCTAGATCCCGAAGACTTGACGCAGCACGCGGCACAGTTGAATCCCAACTTTAGAGACATGGGTACCCTCGGTGGCAAGAACAGCGGGGCGAATCAGATCAATGACCGCGGCTTCGTCGTCGGTTGGGCCGACATCGCAAACAACAGGTCGCATGCCGCTCTCTGGGGTCCGAACACGAAGGCAAACGATCTCGGCACGTTGGGCGGCAAGACGAGTTCCGCCAACGGCATCAATACTCAGGGGGACGCTGTAGGCTCCTCGCAGACGCTCTCCGGTGTATCGCACGCCGTGCTCTGGACGCACCTGCATTACTTGGCCGAGGATCTCAACAATGAGATCGGCGCCGTGACGAAACAGATCACGCTTACCGAGGCCGTGAGCACGAACGATCACTGTCAGGTGCTCGCCAATGGTTACGACAACAAGACCAAGGTTTCGCACATCTATGTGCTTTCGCTCATCAACTCCCGGGAATGCGACGTGGTGACGGAAAGCGAGGCGACGGGGGCCGGGGCCACGAGCCGTTAAGTGCGCGTGTGCAAAGCTGCCGGTCGTCAGCGGCAGCAACGGGTCGAGGGCGGCAGTACCGTTGATTATCCGCGCGACGGTCTGCGGCCAGTTTCGGTCATTCAATGGGTCGGAATGCATTCCAGAAAGCTGACATCCGAATCATGTTTGACGAGCCAAGCGGCAAATGATCTATTGGCATAAGTAGATGCAAGTGGAGCGCCCATTGGAGATATTCGCGGTTCACAATGATGCTGGTGCTGGCGTGAACGAGCCGGCAGTGGGAAGGGTCTACGTCGCGTCCGCAAAGCTAACCGATACGTCGGCGATAATTCAGTTGCTTGCTGCAATTCCGAATGGCGATGAACTTCGCAGCTTGCTCGATGAGATGGGTCCCGGTCATTTACATGCGTACCACGCGCAGACACGCACGGCGCGTTACGTTGCATCGGACGGCGATATAGTGATGTGCTTTACAGTGATTAACGTCAGGCCGGAACAGGCGGCAACGATCGCGGCCGAGTGCGAGTCGATCGCCACTTGGGATGATCGGGAATTCTACGCTGCCGTGGTTCGCTCACTCGGACGATGTAACTCCGGCAAAGCATAGAAACCTTCCACTGCGCCACCGAACTGACTAGCCCTTGTGCCGTGACAGCTTTGCGAGCGGCGCCGATGGACGCCACGAGGATATAAAGCGCATTAGGATCTCTAACTGAGTGGCAGCTTTCGGGCCGACAATCGGTCGCTGATCGGCCAAAAGCGGTCAATGACTGACCCGAAATGGCTGCCATTAAGCCGCCTGTCAGCCTCCCCCACGCGCCTCCGTACAGAGAATTGTGCGATGCGGCGGCTCGCGTGAGGCTGCAGCTCAAGCATGTTGCGTTGAATTACGCTGGGCGTACACTCGGCCATGTTTAAGGCTTTCACGCGTCCAGCGGGCTTCGGCGGATGCAACTAGGGCTTAAATCCTCCGGGCCAGTCGGGCGTCTAACAACCAACTAAGACCGACTGCAGGGGGTAATTATGAGTGCTCGTTACAGCGCGTCGCTGACCGCGATGTTTACTTCTGCGTTTCTAGCCGTAGCTGTTCTCGTGCCGACGCAGGCAGCGACAGAATTCAACCCGAAGATCATTACCTTCGATGCTCCCGGCGCAGGTACTGGCCCGTACCAAGGCACGGGATGTTCGGTCACCGATTGTACCGTGCTCATCAACGACGAAGGAACGATCACAGGATATTACTTAGACGCGAACAACGTCTATCACGGCTTCGTGCGCAGCCCCGGGGGCAAGATTACTACTTTCGATGCGCCGGGCGCAGATACGACCCCGGGTGACTTCAACGGGACGTTACCTAGCGCCATCAACGACGCAGGGGCCATCACAGGGGTATACTACGACGTGAGCAGTGAGGCTCACGGCTTCCTTCGCAGTCCCAAGGGCGCGTTTACAACATTCGACGTTACTGGGACCCCCATCGGCACCACCGTTCCCCGTGGCCTTAACCTGGAAGGAACGATCGTAGGTCTAACCACGGACCAGAATGGTGCATTCCGCCCATTCTTACGCCGTCCCGACGGTACGTTTGCGACGTGGAGCGTTCCAGGCGAGTGCGATACCCCCAACACGACCGGTTGTTACGGTTCGGGGGCTTACACCATCAATCTCTTTGGAACAATCGACGCGGGCTACGAAGACAACAGCGGCAATTTCGTTTCCCACGGCCTTTTGCGCAGTGCTGACGGCAAGCTCACAACATACAACGTTCCCGGCGCGGGCACTGGCTCGTACCAAGGTACTGGCTGTCCTGGTTGCGCGCGCTCCATCAATCTGTTCGGGGCCGTCGCAGGCTATTACATTGACGAGAACAATGTGGTTCACGGCTACCTGCGCAGTCCTACGGGTGAATTCACGACGTTCGACGTTCCCGGCGAGGGGCCCCAAGGGCTCAACTGTTACGCTGATTGTTCCCTGGGCCTCAACGATTTTGGGGCAATCACGGGATATTACCTAGACGCGAACAACGTCTACCACGGCTTCGTGCGCAGCCCCGAGGGCAAGATCACTACTTTCGATGCGCCGGGCGCAGATACGACCCCGGGTGACTTCAATGGTACTTATCCTAACAGCATCAACGATGCGGGCGTGATCACGGGGACCTATCAAGACAAGAACAGCACGTTTCACGCGTTTGTGTTGTTTCCGTAAGAACCTAAACGGACCTCGCTCGTAGGGTGTGGGCCAACTGCCGACGGGTTCCGCCAGCTCACACGAAAGCGCCGCCTTCGGGCGGCGTTTTCGCGATGCTTTTGCCTAGAGAAGTTCAGCGCTAATTTCGCTGCCCGTTTGCTGCCGCTCGCGACAGACCGGTTAGGGTCGAACCCGGTCGGTGGCTCTGGCTCCTCGGCGGAATTGCCCGAGTGACCGCTTGCGAGACGAGCATCCGGCGACTTCCGGCCACTTGCGGACTGTCGACCGTCACAAATTCCACTCCGACAGCTGCCGTTCATTACCGTGCAGTGGAGACGCGTCAACCAGGTACCGCAGGGGCAGAGCTACGCTAACAAACCCCACGGATCAGCTGTCGTTCGCGATGAAGAGGCGCATCGGTGATTGAGAGTCGTTGGAGGACCTTCTCGATCCAGCACCGGCGACAGCTTCAGACTAGCAATCCGGCAAGCTGGACCTCGGCGCAAAGTGCCTTCACAGCCTTTTCTGTTCGATCCAGGACCTCGTCAATCTCTGCCTCAGTGATCGTCAACGGCGGGGCCACCATGAACCACTGTCCGAAGCGGCTGCCCGCGGACGCACGGGCATAGAGCATGATGCCGTGATTGAGGCCATGGATGCGCAGGCGCTTCGTCGCCGCAAACTCCAGAGGAAGCCAGGCTTTAGTTGCTTGATCTGCGACGAGTTCAACCGCGAGCAGCAACCCCTTGCCGCGTACGTCGCCTACGATTGGGTACCGCTCTTTGAGCCGATCTAGTCCCGCTTGCAATTGCGCGCCGCGCGCGGTCGCATTCGAACATAGATCCAGCCGCTCGAACTCGTCAAGGACCGCGAGACCAACCGCGCACGCGATTGGATTTGCGTTATAGGAATAGCTAAAGTCGAACCCTGCGGTCGCCGCCAGTTGATCCGCGTGCTTGGCCGACACCCACATGGCGCCGAGCGGAGCGTGGCCGGCGCCAATGCCCTTTGCCTGCACGATGATATCGGGTAAGTCGTTCGCCCAATGGTGTGCCGTAATAAATCGCCCCGTCCGACCCGCACCACAAAGCACTTCATCGAAAATCAGGAACACGCCGTGCCGCGTACAGATATCGCGTATCGCTCGAAAGTAACTCGGCGGCGGTACGACGGCACCGGTCGAGAGTCCGCCGATGGGTTCAAGCACGAAGGCGAGCACGTTCTCTGGGCCGAGCTCTGCGATCTTCGCCTCGAGGGCACGAGCGCAATTGCCCGCGTGCTCTTCGACGGTCTGCCCATCCGGGACTCGATACGACAGGGGCGCCGGTATAGTCATCGCCGAGACGGCAAATCCATGGAAGAACGGCAGTAGCGCAATATTGCCGCCGGCGCCAAGCGAACCGATGGTGGCACCGTGGTAGGACGGATCGAGCGAAATCACCCGGTGGCGGGTGGCTTGTCCCGTCGCGACGCAATACTGCCTCACGAATTTAAGCGCATTGTCGATAGCCTCGCTGCCGCCGGAGCAAAGGCTTACGCGCTCGAACCCGGGCCCCGCCAGCGCAGCCAGCCGGTTCGCATAAGCAAGATTGGCGCGGTTGCGTGCGACCAACGTATACGCGTAATCGAGCGTACGCGCCTGGCGCATCATCGCGTCGATGACGCGCGGGTTGCAATGCCCAACCGCACTGACCATAGGGCCGGACGATGCGTCGATGTACGCGTTGCCGTCTTCGTCCCAAAACCAGACCCCCTCGGCACGCGCCATCATCGGCAATGGCACGCTGGATGCGCGGGAGTAGAAGACGTCCTGCGTCCCACCGACAATTCTGCTGCATTGGTCACTCACACGAATACCTCTCTGGTCGCCCGGGACCAAGAATCTGAGGCGCACAATTTGGATTACGTATGCATCTTGAGGAATCAAACATATAAGCGTAGCAGGGAACTCGAATGGCTTTCGGTATGTTCTGAGCACCCGTCCGACTACGTGTACCGCCGCAGCCGGGGCCAAGAGCTGTCATTGCCTCATCGCAATGGCCTTCTAATAAGCCGACATCCCTTTTGCATTGTTTGGTGGCGTGGCTCCGAGTAGGACTAGATGACGCGCGCCCGTCTCCCGATCTCTGGAAACAGTATTGACGCACAAGACTATGTATAGCACAATATAGTGCTATGACAAACGATGAAGATGATCAAGCCGAAACGGATTTGGGAAAGTGGGAAAGCCAGCTCCGCAAAGGCAGTTTGTCTCTGGCGGTATTGGCAACCCTGCGGAAGGGCGATTCATACGGACTTGAGATACTGCGCCACCTTAAGAACGACGCAAGCTTCACGGTCGCAGAGGGCACGATTTATCCGATTCTCAGTCGGCTTAAGGCGGCGGGCTTCGTCGATTCGGAGTGGGTAGAGGCGGATGCAGGCCATCCCCGAAAGTACTTCCGTCTGACCGTTAATGGTCGGCGCTATCTAAAGCAAGTATCGCGTGCGTGGTACGAATTTGCGCGCGGCATGGACCGATTGCTCGCTCCGACGGGGGAACAAATCCATGGTAAGCGACGCATATCCTAAGCAGCTCGAGCAATACCTGCAGGCGGTTGAAGGACAGCTATCGTCCTTATCCAATGAAGACCGCTCGGAGGTCATCAGGGAACTGAGGAGCCATGTGTGGGACAGTGTTAACGGCGATTTTTCACAAAACGCGCTAACAAGTGCATTGGCGACGCTCGGACCTCCTAAGCAGGTGGCGCAGATCAATCTGCGCATGCGCGTAGCCAGCGCCGAGGTCAACAACCGAACTCCGTGGCGTGCTGCACGGGCGCTGGCGCGTTTGGCCTTCCTCGGAGGCGAGGGACTCTGGGTCTTTATTCTCTCATCAATTGGATATGCCTTTGCGGGATGCTGGCTTCTCACGGCGCTCGCCAAGCCTTTTGCCCCGGACCGAATCGGGCTCTGGTTGATACCCGATACGCAGGGCGAATTGTCGCTTTCTCTGGGTAGACATGGAGCGGGTGCAGTGGGTCAGGACATTTTCGGGTGGTGGATCATTCCCATGGGACTGATGATTGCGGGCGCATGCGGCGTGGCGATGTATCGCTATGACGTGCGATTCGTTCGCCGCATAGCGAACTCATCCGAGTGGGCTTCTCGGCCTCCAACCCGAGCATGATTGGTGATCCAAACTCCCCGTGGCGAGACAGGCTGCGAGACAGCCGTTGGTTCATCGTGTTGGAGATGGCGCTGGTTGCCGGCGTATTTGTTGCTGATGCCCATCACCACATCTATCTCAGCAAGACACCTTATCTCATCGCGCTAGGGTGGATCTCCCTTTCGATACGCGGTCAACGCTGGCGCGCGGTTGGGCTGAGCATTCCGGAGAACTGGCAGCGCTTGCTGTTGATCGGGATCTTGGTCGGCGTCGCAATGGAGTTGCTCGAATTGTTTGCAACCCAACCCCTGTTGGTTGCACTCACGGGTAAGTTTCCCGATATGTCCGTTCTTCGGGAGCTGATCGGAAACGTTCCGATGCTCCTGATCGCAGTGGGCGCCTCATGGGTGCTCGCTGCATTCGGCGAGGAACTCGTGTGGCGTGGATACGTCCTGAATAGAGTACTGGACTTGGTCGGGCGGACGCGGCTCGGCTGGTTATTCGCGGTTGCCGCCGTAAGTGTCGTGTTCGGATTGGCTCATGCGTACCAAGATTGGACGGGCATCGCAGAGAACACAATTGACGGTGCGTTGCTAGCCATTTTGTATATTGCCTGCGGACGCAACCTGTTCGCGCCGATTGTTGCGCACGGAGTTACCGATACTATCGATTCACTTATCATATATTTTGGTCACTACCCCGGCATGCATTGACGCTCCACAATGCGGTCATTGGTGAACGTCGCTTGAGGGTCGACAGGGTGAATTCGTTGGCGACGCCAATCGCATTGGTCGCCAGCCAGCCAAAGAGCGGAAGTTCAACCGGTTGAAATGAGCGCCTCTTAGGCAGTCAATCCGCGACGCCCGGATCTAACATATCGTCGGTCCCATACCGCCTCTAACAATTATTCAATAATCGATGAAGGGATTCGCTCGCGTTTTCCGCATTCACTAGTTGTGAAGATACGGGCCTGCTCCGACGGCCCATATCGTCGTGAAACGCTGACGCAGCGCCATCTTGTCCACTGGTTATTGACCTAATAGTCGTTAAAAGCACTGGGTCCAGACAGTTACGAGCAATGAGACCCATCACATCGGGAGCGGAACAATGCTATCGAAGATCCGAGAACTGACGGGCGCTTCGCTACTGGCGCTATTCGTCTCGTCCGCATCGGCGCAGACAGTTGATTACACAGGCACGATTGTTGATTTCACAGTACCGACCACAGGAGTCTACGACATCGTGGCTGCGGGCGCGCCTGGTGGAAGCGGCGGTAGCGCCGGCGGTTTTGGCGCAGTGATTGGCGGCGACATCAGCCTTGTAGCGGGCGAAACTTTGGTGATTGCCGTTGGCGGCGTCGGCAACAGCAGCATTAACAGTGGCGGCGGCGGCGGCGGCGGTAGCTTTGTGGTCCTCCAGAACGGGCCCACGAGCTTCACCCCGCTGGTGATCGCGGGCGGTGGCGGCGGGGCCGGCGGCAACGTTCTCCCCGGGTTAGGCAATGGACCTACCGGCGGTCCCGGCGGGAATGCTTCCATCGGACCCGTAGGTGGCAATGGCGGCGGTCCGGCCGGCACATTCGGCACCGCCGGCAACGGCGGCAACGGCGG
>Ga0187887_10000028_pt1 | contig 133163 bp, 115 predicted proteins | sample June2016WEW_7_10_FD_132977 | JGI IMG/M metagenome (GOLD analysis project Ga0187887, IMG submission 132977) | Peatland microbial communities from SPRUCE experiment site at the Marcell Experimental Forest, Minnesota, USA - June2016WEW_7_10 | ecosystem: Environmental > Terrestrial > Soil >... | reverse complement strand
TTTGTGCAATCCGGCATTGCCACCATTCAAGGACCGCTTGAGTATCGTTCACACCCGGCGACGCGGGTAAATTGCAAAGTAAGGCTTCCAGTCCCGCTTTACTTGCCTTTCTTCTGCGCGCCGGGACCCCCTCTGCGGCGGTCTCACAAAAACACGCGGTAGGGTGCGGCACTACACAGGCCGCCTGCTCTTGGGGCGGTCCTTTTCTTTATCTGTGCGACGTCGCCGGATATGCGCTTGGACGGGCGATCTAGCGCGGTCAAGCTCGGTGTAGTGGTGGGCGGTACAGGGATTGAACCTGTGACCCCTGCCGTGTGAAAGCAGTGCTCTACCGCTGAGCTAACCGCCCAAATCAAGCTAGAAATTATGACAGCCCGGGCGCAGTAAGACAAACGCCCCACGGGATCGCGCACCGCATTCTATCTGTGATCATCACAATCCGTATGGCGCACCCAGCGCTGACCCGCCGCCAAGAATGCGCTTTGCACTGCCTTGCAGACTGGCGCCTTGGCGCTGTTCGATCGTCTGGCGCAAGGCGAGCGGCCGGGCGATCGGCTCTTCACCCGCGATGAGGGAAAGCCGTGGGCGCACTCGGATTGGGATGAGTGGGTTTCGGGGCCGCCGCCGAGAAGACGAGGCTCCCGCCCGGGGTGGGCCTATACACGCACCGGCACGGGTTCATCACGCAGCCATCGGTATGCCTTGGAGCAACGAGAGGATGAGCGGCTCCGTGCTTACCGATGCGCCACAGCTCGATGCGTCTGCTCGCTCGGTTATTGCAAATTCCGAGAGTGTGTGGTTTTCCGAGGCCTCCATTTGGGAACTCGGCCTCCCATGGCGTCAGGGAAAAATCGCAGTCCCGCCTCGGCGCCTAGCCGATCAGGCGTTCGCAAACGGTCTGCGGCCGTTGCCGATTCAGATGAGCCATTGCGGGTCGCTTGCGAATTGCGGCAGAGCCACGGCGATCCATTCGATCGGCTGCTGTACGCCCAAGCGCGCCATGCGGGTTTTCGGCTGCTTAGCATCGATCGAACTGTTGCGACGTTCGGCGCCGTGGTGATCACGCCAAAATAGCCAATGCGCCGGCCCTCATGGCGCAATACGTGGGGGGCCACCATCCCGGATCTCGTGACGGCGCTCAGGGCCTATCAATATCTTGCGACGCACATTAAATAAATGACAAATCCGTCTTGTTCTAAATAATTGTCAATAATATTAGTATGTTACTAATATTATAGTTACATAGTACCGCCCCCGTGTTATCCTGCACTGCATACGAAGTGCGATATCACGCCTTCATCATCGACCCCCCCCGCACTCGACAGGAGCACCCTATGAGCAACCCTCTGAGCAACCCATCTTTGGACCCGACCAGCCTCTTCGAGGCCTACCGCCAGGCGCTGGTCCCTGCCACCAAGGTGCAGGAAGAAAGCCTCCACATCATCGAGCGCATGGGCCGTTATCAATACGCCGTCGCCGGCGAGTGCCTACATTGGACGCTCGCGCAGGCCAAGGCGGCGGTGACCCCGAAGACGCCGGCTGAATTTCTGTCCCGGCAGATGGAACTCGCCACGGTGCTTTCCGAAAGGCTGCGGCTACGCGGACAGGAATTCGTCAGCTTGGCAACCGACCTGCAGACCAGCTTGAGCCACGTGGTCGAGGAAGCGACGGCCGCAGTCGCCGAAGTGACCAAGAAAGCGGCCTGACTGCGCATCGGGATGGATGACTGCGCGCCCGAATGGGCGCGCACGTTGCGGTCACGGCTGAGGAAAGGTTCCCAAGGCTTGTCCCGCGACGCGGTCTTGAATGACGGCGTGAAATCCCAGCCCGAGCGCCGTAGCGGGTGATGGCCGATTTTACCTTTGACCTCGTCGCGGACGAACTCTGCGTTCGCCTGCTCGTGCGGCGAGCCCACGGGGTGCTCTTCGGAGCACAGACTTTTCATTCAAGCGCTGAGATCGGCCGGATTCAAATCGCGGTCGAAGCACTGCTCCACCGATCGTTGCGTGACTGCGGCGCAAAGCAGGCGCGCACACAACGAGCGCCCGTGCCACATTGACGGCGCAGCCAGCAAATGCCGGCGCTCGCTCTGCTACACTCCGATTTGTCGAGATATCCAAAAACTTCGAGCCCGATGAGCGTACGCACCCGTTTCGCCCCGAGTCCCACCGGCTTCCTGCACATCGGGGGGCTGCGCACGGCGCTGTTTTGTTGGCTGTACGCGCGCCGGCACGGCGGGCAGTTCGTGCTGCGCATCGAGGACACCGATCTGGAGCGCTCGACCGAGGCTGCCATCCAGCAGATCTTGGACGGCATGCAGTGGGCGGGGCTCGATCACGACGAGGGTCCGTTCTATCAGACCCAGCGCTTCGATCGCTACAAGGAGGTCATCGGGCAGCTGTTGGCGAGCGGGCATGCGTATCGCTGCTACAGCACCAAGGAAGAACTTGCCCAACTGCGCGCCGATCAGATGGCCCGCGGCGAGAAGCCGCGCTACGACGGCCGCTGGCGCGATCGCACTGACGCTGCGCCGGATGTGCCGCCGGTCATCCGCTTCAAGAACCCGCTGCACGGGCAGGTGGTGGTGCACGACGTGGTGCATGGCTCGGTGGTGTTCCAAAACAGCGAGCTCGACGATCTGATCATCGCGCGCTCCGACGGCACGCCGACCTACAATTTCTGTGTGGTGGTGGACGACATGGACATGCGTATCACCCATGTGATCCGCGGCGATGATCATCTGAACAACACCCCGCGGCAGATGAACATGCTCATCGCCTTGGGGTATCCGCCGCCGGTGTATGCCCACCTGCCGATGATTCTCGGGCCGGACGGCACCAAGCTCTCGAAGCGCCACGGTGCGGTGAGCGTGCTGCAATACCAGGACGAGGGCTTCCTGGCCGAAGCGGTGCTCAACTATCTGGTGCGCCTCGGCTGGTCGCATGGCGATGAGGAGTACTTCAGCATCGAGGACATGGTGCGCCTGTTCGACATCGCCGATGTGAACAAGTCGGCCTCGGTGTTCGATGTGAACAAGCTCACCTGGCTCAATCAGCAGCACATGATGCGCTCGCCGGCGGCGAGCCTAGTGCCGGTGCTGCGCTGGAATTTGAGCCGTGCCGGGCTCAGTACCGAGGACGATGCCCGCCTCGAGCGCATCGTGCTCGCGCAGCGCGAGCGATCGAAGACGATGCGCGAGATGGCGGACAACAGCGCTTTTTTCTTCCGCCCGCCGTCCGCCTACGATGAGAAGGCGGTGCGCAAGCACGTGACGCCCGAGGCCTTGGCGCTGCTCGCCGAGGCGTGCCTGAAGCTCGAGGCGCTCGCGGACTGGTCGGCGCCCGCGATCCACGAGCTCATCAACGGGGTGGCCCTCGGCCGAGGCGTCGCGCTCGGCAAACTCGCCCAACCCATCCGGCTCGCGGTGTGCGGCGGCACGATCTCGCCACCGATCGATGCGACCTTGGAGATCTTGGGGCGCGAGGAGTCGCTATCGCGCCTGCGCCAGGCGCAGGGGCTTTGGGGCGCCGTCTAGGAGTCGCGCACGCGACCCATCCGCGCTTGGGGCTCGGGCGCGCGCTCCAAGGGGGTCGCCTTTCTCTGCGATGACGGTGCAAACGCAGCTGGAGCGAGGCCTGCGGTGGGGCCCACGATGGGGCAGCACGTCAAATAAAGGCCCCTGTATGAGCGTCGAGCGTCCACCGTGCCTTGCTGCGCGGCGGCTGAAGGCAAGAGCTGAAGGCTCTGCTTGGCTCGCGGGCGCTGTGCTCGAGACCCCATGAGCGGCGCTCGCGAAGCGCCGCGTGAGGATCCGCGCTATTCGGTCGAAGCGGCCTGCCGAGACTATGTCGAGGATCGGCGCGGCGAAAAGAACGAGGCCTGTGCGCATGATGCGGATAAGCGCTTCGAGCGCACCGTGTACGGCACCGCCTTCGGCGCGACGCCGCTCACCCGCCTCGTGAGTCTCGATATCAAATCCTGGCGGCGCCAGACGGGGCTCTCCAAGAGCTCCCAGAACCGCACCATGACGGCGCTACGCGCCGCGCTGAACCTCGCGGTGCAGAACCGGCGGATCGCCACCGATCGGCGCATCGAATGGGCCTCGGTTAGGCAGCACCTGGGCGTCAATCAGCGCCGCATGCTTTTTTTGGACGTGAACGAGCGGCGTGCGCTGATTCGACAGGCGAGTGGCGCGGTGTGCGATTTGATGGCCGGCATGGCACTCACCGGAGCACGTCCCGGGGATCTGGTGAGCGCCCGATGCGCGCAATACGATTCGCGGACCCGCTCGGTCACGTTCGCCGCGAAGAACGCCTCTCGCACGGTGCCGTTGTCGAGCGCCGCGGTGGCGCTCTTCGACCGCCTGGCGCAGGGCAAGCTGCCGAGCGACTTGCTCTTTACCCGCGATGATGGGAGGCGCTGGGCGCACTCCGATTGGGATGAGTTGGTCCGCGCCGCCGCGCAGCGCGCGGGGCTCCCGGCCGGGGTCTGCCTGTACACGCTGCGCCACGGCTTTATTACACAATCCCTGATGGACGGGATGAGCACCCTGGAGGTCGCGCGAATTTCCGGCACCTCCCTCGCGATGATCGAGCGCCACTACGGCCATCTGGTGATGCATGCCGCGCGCGCGCGGCTCGAGTTGGTCGACCTGCTGTGAGGAATCCGCCGCCCCGCGCGGTTCGAGCAGGGCAGCGCAGGGCGTGGGCGGCTTTTTATGAGTCGGTGCGCTTATCGCGAAGTTGCGATATTTTGTCGAAACGAACCCTGAAGTTCCTGATATTCTCTCGGCCTCTCGGTTGGACGGGATTAATTTTCGGTGACATTGGGCGAGACCGGGTTCAGTTTCGCCTTAAAATACAGTATCTTACGAAGTAAGGGGCCATAGCTCAGCTGGGAGAGCGCTTGCATGGCATGCAAGAGGTCGGCGGTTCGATCCCGCCTGGCTCCACCAGATTCTTGAGATTTTCGTCGATTCGATTTCTGGCCTGCGTCCCCATCGTCTAGAGGCCTAGGACACATCCCTTTCACGGATGCGACCGGGGTTCGAATCCCCGTGGGGACGCCACTTCCTGCTTGGTCAGAAGCGCATCGTAAGGCGCTGTAAACGCAAGAAATTTCAGGGGTTCGAAAATTCCGGCCGTTTCTACGGCCGGAATTTCACAAGTTTCGTATCGCTATATCCGGCAGCGTTTCCCGGTTTTTTTTATGACTTACGGACGTTGCGAGGGTTCGAAGTCCTTTCGGCCACGGGCTGTAAGTTTTCGGGCGACGAGGGCCTCTCCGTTTTTAAAACGGTCTGAACAGAGTCGGTGCCCAAAGCAAGATACACGAGCGTGCCCATCATGAGGAATGTAGCCGCTCTCCACTCTTTCCAATGTACCGACATCCTCCGCGAGTCTTCGGAAAGGTCTACGTTCGTCGTTCATCCGCTCGGAGGTAGACACATGCCGAGTCATGAGATCGACGACTTGGAATCATTGGCCTCAAACGACGCGCCGTTGCATACGGTCTATTCGGGCACCCGCTCCGAGTCCGTGCTCGCCGCAAGGTCCATCATCAGAGTTTCAGCCACACCCTCTTCATGCACGACGACTCGCCGCTCCGACATCGCGCTGCTGAGGCGATCGTCCCATCGCGCCACGACAGGTTTGTCGCCCCGCAGCGCTATTCTGTGGTCTGCGGTCGCCGACAGGTAGTCGGCGACCCCGAAGCGCCAGGGCTCCGCCCCGAATTCACGCATCACGAAATTGCCAATGATCAAACCAGCCCAATCGAAATCCCCGTGATAGCGCAGTCGGGCGCCGGCGGCGGCAAGTTGGGCGAGCAGGGTTTGCTGGGCGGCTGACGGCATCCCGTCCGTACAGGCCAAGGGCGCGCAAGCTGCGCCCAAGCGGTCGGCGGCGATGGCGACGATGTTGGGGTTCTCGCAGACGAACACGTCGCGTTGGGCCACATGCCAGGTGGGGGGGCGGCGTAACAGGGTGCGCAGCGATAGGTGCACTGGCTCGCCCGGGGACAGATGCGCGCCGTCGATGTCCAGACGCTGGAGGTTGAGACATAGCGCTGGGAGTGCCAGCTCATTGACCGTGATACCCAGACGAGCCCAACGGTCGCGGACAGATTCTTCGGCGTCCTGTAGTCCAGCCGCTTCGATGACGTCGATAGACGTCTCGGCGGCCCACGCCCGCAACACGATAGTTGCGACGGGACGTCCGTTGTCGAGGCTGTGCGAGTCGCCCAGAACTTCGGCGGCGAGTTGTGCCCTTGAGATGCCGTGCCCTGGCAGCCGGCCGAGTACGCAAGCGGCCTGCGCCAGCAGCAGTTCGGCTTGCGCAGGATCGCTACCCGAGAGGCGTTTCACCAGTGCGGTGCCGGTCGCATCGGTCAACAGAGCGGCGAGTCGCGGCTCCGCCGTGAGAGAGAGCGCGGCACTCCACGCTTGCTCGCGCGCCACTCGATCGGCCCGGCGGTCGGACAGCGGTCCGTCGAGGAACTCTAGCGCCTCGCGCAGTGTGACTGCGATTCCCGCGTGGTCCAGCGCTGCGTCGAGTTCGGAGCGCCGGATGCGCATGGATCCCGCGGCGACGGTGCGCCGGCCCAACAGGCCGGCGAGCGCGCGACGTTCGTGGCCCAATAGATCCGTCAGGGTGAATTCGTCGCGCGATGCGCCTCGCTCATACCGGGCGCGCAGCCGCAGGCGTAGATTGGCGAGTTCGACTCCGCCCAGCAGCTTCCGCAGGCGCTCTCCGTCAATGGAGTCCCCGCTCATTCGCTCGCAACGGCCGCTTCCGGGAAGCGGCGCACGGGATCCGCTTCCTCGCGCCGCTCGCGGCCGTCCCACGACCAGCGCGACACGAAGATGGCGTCCATATCTTCGCGGCGCACGATCTGACAAATGTTGAGGCCGGGGATCTCCGCATAGCAGCCCCATTCGCGCTCGCTGGTCATCACGAAGTCGAGATCGAACTCACGGATCAAGCCCATACAGCTCGCGCGCGCCTCATCGTCGATGCCGGCGAAGGCTTCGTCGAGCAGCACCAACCGTGGAGCGTGGGGGTCCGAACTCTCGTAGTGGCTGCTGGCGGCTGCAAAAAGCGGCACCGTTAACCCAAGCGCGCGCTCGCCGCTGGATGCGGGGCCGGAGAGCGGTTTCCATTGCCGGTCCTGATTGCGTTCGACGGTGAATCGATGCCAGCGCCGATAGTCGAGCGCCCGGGCCAGGCTGTCGTATAACGTGCCGCGCTCGTCACGCTGCCGTTCGGCATCGATACGCGCCTGCAGAAATTCTCCGACCAGCCGCCGGTCCTCGGCGGACCAGGCATCCGCACTGGTGTTGAGTAAGCGCTTGCGCGCGAGTTCCAGTCCGGGCACCGCATTCTCATCGTTCTCTGGCAAGGGCTCCCAGACCAGGCGATAGCGCATTCCGGTGGAGGTAGGCCGTTTATGCAGTTCGACGTTGATCGCCGCGACTCGCTCCTGCGTGTCGCGAATCATGCGCTGCAGGTTGGCGGCGATCTCCTTCTCGAGATGCTCCTCAAGCAACGCGCGCTCCTGGGCGGACAGGATCAGGCGCTGTTCCGCCAGTTCCGCATCGAGTCGCTGTTCGAGCGCGTCGGGGCGCTCCGGCCGCTGCTGATAGACGATGCGCACGATGAGTCCGTGGTCGCTGGGTTCCGCCGTTGCGGCGTGGCCCTGGGTGGACATGGTGCTCTGCAGCTCCGTGAGGTCGCGCCCGATCTCCCGTTGTACGCGATCCCAGTCCGCCTCCTCCGCCGGGATATCGGCCAGCGCCTGCTCGGCGCGCCTCGCGATGGTCAGCCCGGCCTCGATGCTCCATGCAGCCGTGTCGTCCGCCACCGGCAGATCCGGAACGGCGATGGCCACGAAGCCGGTCTGTTGCGTGTACGCCTGTAGCGTCTCGACGGCAGTCTGACGCACGCGCACGCGCTCCGCGAGTTTCTCGTTGAGCTCCGAGTGCTTCTGCTCGGCGGTTCCGCGTTGAGTGGCGACAACCACCAACTGTGCCCGCAAGTCCTTCAGCGCGCGATCGTGTTTGTTGTGTGCCTGCTGGGTGGCCTCGATATCGCTCAGTAGTTCGCTCACCTGTTTGCCGATCGTGGCTTGCAGCGTGTCCACCGTCTCGGTAGCGGCGCGGAGCAGCGTCTGTTTCTCCCGATGATCCTCGACGGCCGCTCCCAAGGATTCGCGCGCGTCGGTTTCGCGTACCGTTTGCTCGGCAAGTTCGGTCAGGGCAGCTTTGTGCTGTCGCAGCGCATTGGCAAGTTCCATGACCGCCCCGCGATACTCGCCGAGCGATCGTTCCATGACATCGAGGCCGGGGGCGGCGGCCGGTAGATTCAGATCGCGTGCGTCCAGACTCAGCTCGTCCCGCGCGCGTGCGAGGGCGTGGTCGGCCTGCGCGAGCTTGGACTCTGCCTCGCCGAGACGCGCCTGCGCCTCACGCCGCCGTTGCTCGGCGGCATTGTTCTCGGCATGCCAACGCAGGAGGCCATCGTCGGTTGGCGCACGTGCATACTCGTTGCGCGCGTCTTCACGGAAGGCGGCGAGCTGCTCGGTGGCCGACTGTTGGGCCGCCAGTGTCGCGGCGAGTTCGCCCAAGCGGGTGGCGATGTCATCGAGGCGCGCCCGGCGCGCGGCCTCGCGCGCGGCGTGACCGATATAGCGCGCGTCGGGTTTCGTCCAGGCGCCCCGCACGGTGCCCACGCGAAATTGCCCGCTCGGCGACACCCAGGTTTCGGCATCGACCGGCTCATCCCCGGCACAGGCCACCGAGCGCAATAGGGCGGACAAAGTGCCGGCATCGATACGGGCGCCGCCGCCCACGGCCGGGATGGTGGGTATCAGCCAGTCTGCCAAGGAATTCTCATGCGGCGGCCGCACGGTAAAGATGACATCGTGAGTGCGAGCATGGACTACCGTGCCTTCCGGGAGCACCCAGGCGTCGAGGAGGCCGCCGGCCTCCAAGGCCGCCTCCACACCCGCGCGGGCGCTACTCGGCACGTGGGAGGCAAAATCGACGAGCTGCCACAGCGGCGCGCCGGCCGCTTCGGCGCGGATGGACGCATCTCGGGTGTAGGGCACAGGAGGCGCCTGGTCTTCGCCCGCCTCGAGACGCGCGCGTTCCGCGTACAACTCGCTCTGCTCCAGGGCCAAGAGCCTGCGTTCCTCTGTCAGCCCGGCGGCGCGCGCCGCGAAGTCCTGTTCCACAAGCTGGAGCACGCGATTCAACGCCGCGCGCATGGGATTCATGCCGCTCTGGGTGGTATGCCAAAGCTCCAGCTCGTCCAGGACAGCATCGACCTCGGGAATGCGCAGCGCCTGCGCGGCCTGTCCATACTGCCGCCACGCGGCCAGGAGTTTGGCGCTTCCCTCCAGCAAATTCTCCGCGGCGTGCCGGGCGGCCTCGGATGCGATGTCGAAGGCCTCGGCATGCAACGCTCGAGCGTCCTGTGCCCGGGTGCGGGCCTGCGCAGCCGCCTCCACCTCGCGCAGACGTTTGCGGATCACGGCAATCTGCTCGCGGCGGCGCGCTTCGGATTCTCGCCGCTCGCGAAGCAAGGCGGTGATGCCCGCCTCGGGGAGATGCGTCACGCCGTCAGGTAGAGACACGCCCTGCAGCGCGCGTGCATGCCCGTCGGCGAGTCCCGTATCGCGCGCGAGATGGGCAGCACTGGATGCAGAGTCCACCAGCGTGGAGCGACTGGTATCGGCCTGCCCGCGCCGACGATTGGCTGCCTCCGCTTCGCGAGTGAGTTGGGTGCCTGCGAGTGTTTCCCGTTTCGCGGCCTCACCCATTAGCACGCGGCATTCGGCGGCTCGATCACGGGCACTGGACAGCCTGTTCGCATCTCGCATGATAGGGTCCGATCGCAACACGAGCAGTCGGGCTTCGTCGGCCGCCAGCTGTTCGTCCAAGCTTTGCTGTTGCGACTGGTAACGGATGACCCGGGCGCGCGCCTCGTCGAGTTCCGTCTGTGCGGCGTTGACGTCACGGCTCGCATTGTCGAAATCGGTCTGCGCCTGCCGAAGGGTTCTTGCACGGCGCCGGGTGGCCACCTGGGCGTAGCGTCGATAGCGGGTGCCGAACGCTCCGATCGCTTTGCGCATGGCCTCGATCTCTTCCAGGTCACGCCGGATGTCCGTGAGTTCGCTCATGGCCTCGGCGACATCCTCGAGTGCGGCACGATCGAGCGGCCGCAGGGCGTGGGTCAGCGCTTCCGAGAGTCGCCCCTCGTCGGGGTTTTTGGACAGCTGCGGCTGGCGCAACTGAATCAACGTGTCGACCAGCGCGTCATAGCGTTCGGTCCCCAGATGAAACAGCTTCTCATCCACGGCGCGACGATAAGCCTGCGCGGTGGGGAATACCTGGCCATGGGCACCAATAGCCTCGATCAAGCGCTCCCGGGATAACGCGGTCTTCTCCGCCGTGGTCAGCCACAGATCCGCGCCGATACGTTGGTCGGTGATGAAGAACCATGAGTCCGTCGTCGGGCGGCCGGCGATGGCGCGTAAACCGCAGCCCAAGGTCAGCGTCAGGACTTTCCCGGCGCTGTTGAGGCGGCCGAACTCCATCCACGTATAGCCGATGCGGCGCTCGTACCGCTTGTTCATCAACAAGTTCCATTCCATGCGCTTGCCGCGGTCGCCGTCCGGTTCGACGCGGGAAGCGCTCAGGTTGGCATCCAAGAGAAACGGCAGCGTGAGCGATAACACCTTGGATTTGCCGGTCCCGTTGTTACCCCGGAGCATCAAGTGACCGTCGCGGAACCAGAACTCCTCGATGTCGTAGTGATACAGCTCGACGAGACCGAGGCGCAGCGGCTGCCAGCGGGTTCGTCCGGGTGAAGGCAGCGGAATTGTGGGTGGGATTTGGGTCAAGTCAACGCCTCGGAAATGGCGTAGCGATGCAGGGCAGGGAGCGCCTGTACCCCGTTCTCGAGGCGTCGAACCAGCCGGAGCGCCTCCAGACGATTGACCGCCTCGGTGGCGAGCTGCACCTCGGCGCCCGCTTCGCGCGCATCCTTGCGCCAGTAGCGGCCGTACCGGTCGCCGGCGGACCGCAGGTAACCAGCCAGTTCGTGGAGCGAATGAATTAGCTTGGGCTCCGCGCGCGCGGCGCGTGCCAAGTGCTCGGCCACCAGCAGCGTCGCGTGTGCCTCCGTGCCCACCGCCGGCAGGTGTTTGTCCGAGAGTTCGCCGTCGTCATCGACGAGCGCCAAGCCTTCAGCGCGCAGCTCGGCGGTGAGTCCGGTTGCCTGCGCCAGTCGATAGGCCAGGGGCCCGCGCTGGCTGACCAAGTACTCGCGCTCCTCCGGGGAGAGTTCGTCGTGATATAGCACGGGATCATCGAGCAGCCGCCGCGCCAATCGATGGCGCAGTGCCATGCGCTTGCCGTCGGGACTGTCGGGTACGTACTCATCCACGAGCGCCGCGAGCCGGCCGTCGAAAAGGAGGTCTGCCTGAGTCATGGCGATGAGACTGGCGCCGCGCGTGCCAGCGGGCAATCGCGCAAGTACGCGGCGATGGACGTCGTACAGAACGTCGCCGGATTGGTTGACGTAACCCTCTTCGTCGCCTGCGACGCGCGTGAGCACACCGAGTTCCAGCAGTAGGCGGCACACGGCAACCAGGGAGCGTCGCTCGCGCGCGTGCTCGAGGGTAAAGACAAATCCGCACGCTGCGAGATCGGGGTCTGCCGTGGCTTCCAAGAGACGCTCACCCAAGGTTCTCAGGGTGATCTGCGATTCGGCGCGCTCGAGCACCGCGCAGGCGAGACATAGGAGCACATAGCGATCCTGATCGAACTCCGGCAACCCTCTCGTTGGGTCGTCGAGTGCAGCGGGCCTTTTGTAGAGCCGCGCGCATTGCCGCTCCACCTGCAGGTTCCATCCCGTCTCACGCCCGAACCAGTCACGCAAGTAGCTGGCATGTCGACGCACGAGTTCGAGCGCCGGGTCACCGGCAGGCATGAGCGGACGCATCAGCAAGGCGCGCAATGCACGCTCTCGCTCCTCAGCCTCCTGGTGTTTCAGAACGTCCTTTAGTCCGGGGGCTGGCATGGGTTAGGTTCTACGAATGAGAAGGAGATGGTCGCGACCTCGGAAGGTCCCTAAGTCCGTTGCAATTTCTGCCTCCGTGTGAGCAGCGAGCGGAACTAGCCGAACGACGAGCGTACCATCGCCAGTCAACCGTTCCACCGGCTTGTCGGGATCCGTCTGGCTGGCGAGAGCCTCGCCCAGCAGTGTGAGGAACAATCGAAACGACGACGAATCGAGCCGACCCAACTCGGACAGCCGGGTCTCACCGTTGGTGGCCAGGCGTTGTCGCGCCGCTTCAGTTTGAGCCGCCTCTTTTGCGACGCGGGCCGCGAGCAAGCCGCGCTCCGCGGAGCGGTCCAGGATCCGGGGCGGTGCGCCGCGGGTTGGTAGCACGCCTTGTTCGCGAAGTTTCGGCAGCACCGCGATACCGGGCGAGTCGCGCCATGGTGTATTCGCACTGACCTTCTCGTCGGCCACCGCCAAAGCTAGGTGCCGCGCCGGCGATAAGGCAAAGGCGGCCCTCCATAGCCGATGCGAGTTGGCGTCGCCGCCCGCGACGGCGAACCACAGCGCCAGGCGCCGGAAATCCGCCGCGCGATCGCTGCGGCCCGCGCGGCGTTCGTGCAGCAGCGAGACGGCCTGTAGTAGGCGAGGAATCGCCGACAGAGCGCTCGCGCGCAAAAGCTCCGCTTGGGCACGATCCCGTCCGTCGGACACGAACCACCGCATAAGGCCGGCCCAGCGCTCGTTCCACGCGATGAGTCGGGTGTCGACGGCTTCGGCGTCCATCGCCACATCACCAGGTGCCGCATTGCGTGCATCGCGCTCGGCGGCGATTTGTAACAACGCCCGCTCGAGCGGCCTCAGATGGATCAATAGTTCGGCGATTTGACTCGAGCGCGTGACCAAATCGCCGATGAAGCGCTGGAGGTAATCGATCAGCCGCGTCTTGAAGCTCATCACGGCGGCGACCTCGGCACGTTGGAGCTCGATGGTGCGTGCGAGACCTGCCATGAAGGCTTCCGCGTTGTTCGATAAGTCTTCGAACACATGCACGAGATCCCGAAGTGCGCCGTGGACCTTGGCCGCATCGGGGGGTGATTCGCGCATGAGCTGATCGAGGGAGATGAGGCGTGCCCGGATATCGTCGAGCGCCACGGACTGCAATTCAGCGCGCCGCGCAAGAGCCTCGACGAATGCCTGCAATCCCGCCTCGACCGCTTCTCCGCCGGAGGTCATCCGGTAGAGCAGGCGTTTGCGGTAAAAGTCTTCGATTGTCGCGACCCGGGCTGTGTCCGGTTGCGACTGCAGATTGCCCCAATCGACGAGCTGTCCGAGGGCTTGCTGGACGGTCTCCGGCGTAGGGGGGCCGCCTGGCCAAGTCGCTTCGGCGAGCACGTCGTCGGGGCGCAGATGCAGGCGGAATTGGCGCTTCGATGCCGCGAAGACATCGAGAATGGCGCGGTACAACGGCGCGTTGTCGGCCATGACGTGGCTGAATAGAGCGGACGCGGAGCGCGGAAGCGTGTGAGGCGGCATTGTCCTATTCTCGCAGGCTGGCGCGGCACGCCGCTGAAAGAAAACTGGGAAAAATGAGTCTCCGGACCGTTCAAGCATTTCTGCGGCGCACTAGGGCTCGGATACCTGCCTAGTGAGTGAAATCAATGAATTGCGAGTTCCGTGAATCTCGGTGAGAATATTGATATATACATCAATAAATGGCAAAATATGCCAACATCATGACGTATATATCAATATGAAGACACTCCAAGAACTGGGAGCCGCAGTGGCGGCCCGCCGCCAAGCTCTCCACTTGAGGCAAAAAGCGGTTGCGTACCAGGCCGGCGTAACCCCGGAATCCCTTTCCCGCTTCGAGCGCGGACGCGCGTCGGAATTTGGTTCCCGCAAACTCCTGGCGGTGCTCGCAGTGCTCGGCTTCGAACTCGAATTCACCGAAAGTGGCCGATCCGGTTCGCTCGATGAATTGCGCCGCGAACGGGCCAAATCATGAGGCTGTCAGCCTATGTCCTCGGCCGGGACGTCGCGGTGCTTGAGTCGGCGGGCGACTTTCGCTGCGTGCTCACCTACCATGCGAGCACACCAAGCGATGCCTTCGTGTCACTCACGATGCCAGTGCGTACCGAATCCTATGTATGGGACGACACGCTGCATCCTGTTTTCCAAATGAATCTTCCTGAGGGGTACCTTCTGCAAGTGCTCCAAGAGCAACTCGGCCCTCAAATCACGGCCAGCCCCATGGCGCTCCTTTCCGTCATCGGACGAAACATGGTCGGCCGCACTCAGGTCGCCGCGGCGGGTGCGAAACTCGATGAGCCGACCCAACCGGTCGAAGTCGCCGAACTCCTCCAGGGGGACAATTCAGAAGAAGCCTTCGCGGAGCTGGTCCGACAACATGCGGCTAGTGGTGTTTCAGGAGTCGTGCCGAAGTTCCTCGACACGCAGAGTGAAGATGTCGGGCGAGGCGCCGTCCACAAAAAGACCACACTGCTGACCCACCGCCACATCATCAAAGGATCCACCGGTAGACTCCCCTACGTTACCCTGAACGAGCACCTCTGCATGCAGGTGGCAGCGCGAGTGCTGCCCACGGCTAGAACCGAGCTCTCGCAGGACGGCAACGCCCTCGTCGTTCATCGCTTCGATGTGAATGACAATGGACAGTTGCGCTTGGGAATGGAAGATTTCTGCGCTCTGCTGGGACTACGCCCTGCCGCGAAGTACGAGACTACTTGGGAGCGCGTCGCCAGGGCGGTTCGCGATCACGTTCCTGGCGCTACACAGCTCGAGACCTTTCGCCAGCTCGCGACAACGCTGCTGTTAACTTACGCGCTACGCAACGCCGATTGTCACGCGAAGAATCTAGCGCTGCTTTATACATCGCGGGCTGATGTTCACCTTTCTCCGGCCTACGATATGATTACGACGGTCGTGTACCCCGGATACCAACAAAATCCTCCCGGCATCAGCTTTATGGGCAAGAAAACCTGGAGTCCGGGTAAGAGTCTCGGAAAGTTCATCGCCGCCACGTTTGGCGTTTCCGTCAAAGCACAAGTCGAAATCGTCGAAGCGATCAGTGATGCGGTTTCAGATATCGCGCCTCGGGTGCGAGAAGCGATGACACGCTACGCCGCTTTTGAGGATGTCGGCAAGCGAATGCTTCTCGCATGGAACGAGGGTGTAACGGGATTGCGCGGCAAGCGCGTGTATAGTCTTCAAGAATGGAATCCGAGCAGTGCCTTTGAAGGCTTTTCCGATCCGACCTCGCATTCGAACGAGAAGGCGGTCATTGGCCGCTCCGAAGGATTAGCAAGACGCTCGTAAATCGCTGGCGGAAATCTGAGCAGATACGTGGTAACCACTGAAAATCCCCGGAAACTCGTTGGAGACTTTCCAACATCGCCCCATTTAGTATGGCGATCGTTCCTGGGGCATTGCGGGCGCGTCAGCGTTCGAGGTAGTCGTTCCATTCTTCAAGGGTTTCAAAGAGTTGGTTCGAACTTTCTCCCCTTAGGGACGCCACTTTAACCCCGGTAATACGGGGTGGCGGACGCCGGCAATTCATCGGTCGGTCCTCAGGTCCGTTCCTGCCAGACGACGGGGTTGCGCCTGCCGGCGAACATTCCTGTCAATCGTCGCGTAGGTCGTGGGCCGCTCAGCCGCTTCGGTGAACTCCGCGCGGGCGTCCCAAAGCGCCTCAACGAATTCGAGCTGCTCTTCGTCGCTCACCCTGTAGCATCCACCAGCCGATACAATGCTGCGAGCGTTATCGAACGGATATCCCCTGCCAACGACACTTCATTCGCCGCCTCATTTCGATCGTTACGCGCGGCCGCAATCCGCGCCAACAACGATGCCGCCTCGCGTCGCTCCAGCGCCCGAGTGCGCACCGTCGCAAAGCAACGGCCGGGTCGCACCAGTGCCTCGTCGATGTCTCCGATGTTCGGCAGATTGGTGGTAAAGATAATCTTACGGCCCTGTGCGCGGACCACCCCGTCCGCCACGGCCAGGAAGCGGTGTAAGTCCACATTGCCGTTGGAGCGCGCCATCAACAAGTGATCCGCGTCTTCGATCACGAACGCGTCGTGGTTGCCGGTGAGAAAATCGACGAAGATCTCGTCGTTCTCGAGTGCGCGCGTGTCAGCGGTATAGAGCACTTGAGCGCTATCCGCCTTGCGGGCTGACATCGCCGCCAGGATGGCGCGCACCAATCGCGTCTTTCCGGTGCCCGGTGGCCCCTGAAGAATCAGCACGGTCTCGCGCGATGCAAGGTAGCGCGCGATGAAGGTTGCCACCGGCTCCGCCAGGGTCGGATAGGCTTCATCGCAAGGGGCCGGATCGGCCATCTCGTCAAACGACGCGCTCGAAAGGCCCCGACGGCTGGAGAATTGCCAGTCGATCGTAAACATCTCGTGCCGCACCAGTTGCTCGCCGACGATGGCCAACAGCTTCGCGCGCGACTCGTCCAGCCGATTCATGCTTTCGGCCCAGATGTGAAAGGTGCAGGAGCCGTAATCGATCTTGCGGCTGCCTTCGACGCTGATGAATACCCCCGGCCCGTCCAGCAGCAGCGACGTACTATCCGTGCGCTGAGCGACGAGATCGGCGTGCAACGCTAGATCGTCGAAAACCTCGTCCATGGGCCGACGAACGGCGCACCGCACAGTACGGTGAATCGCATAGCGCGCGGCGCCTCGATCGAAGGACTGCAGCGCTCGTAGCTTCAATAGTGTCTCGCCCGGATCGGACAGGTCACCACGCAACGCCAGATACATGGGCAGGCCGCCAGCCTCACCTGCGCTTCCCTCAAAGTCGAACTTCAATCCCTTCATGGTCGTAACTCAAGGCAACAAAAAGCCCCTGGTGAAAGTTCGCCAGGGGCTTCGTCGCGATGACGGGGCCGTCTGGCTCGAAGCATGGCGCTTCGAGCCATCGACTCGAAGCGGTCACTTCAACAAGTATCTACACGTCTTCTTCATAGACCCTATGGTCATAGCCTTCTCCGTTGTACGGTTCTCGCTGCGCGTGGCGGCAAGACAGCCGCACAGAATACTCAGCGGTTACGGGTTGTCAAGAGCATAGTTGGAAGCCGATGCCTTGTGTACTCGCCAATCAGCCGGGTTCCGCATCCGCAGTCCTTTGATTTTTGTCCGCCCGTGGAAAATCGGCGGGCATACCCTGCTGCGTCTGCTGGGTTGCACCGTCGGAGGCGATCAAGTGCGCATCGATGCGCGCACGTCTACGCGCGAGGACTGGCAGCGGGAGGCGCATCGTCTCGAGTTGCAAGGCAAACACGAGCAGGCTGATGCGGTGCGCACGACCATCCTCAAGGAACCGCCGGTTCCGTGGCCGGTGGTCGATGAGGCGCGGCTGCGCGAGTTGACCGTCAAGGTGTTTCGCGACAAGGCACCTGGCAATAAGCCTCGGCAGCAGTTGTACGAATATGCAACGGCGTACGACGAACCCGTGCTCGCCGCCTGGTTGGTCGAAGAAGCCGGCTTTGCTCAGGCTCGCGGGTTCGGCCCGCAGCGCGATACCTTGGGCGCCATCTTCAAGAGTTCGCCGGACGGCATTTCAAGGGGGTTTTACAGAACTGCGATCGCTATGGTATCGATCACCGTACTTTCATGAACTACACGCCCCTGATGGCGGCCACTGCCGCCGGCAATCTGCCGCTCGTTGAAGAATTGCTGCAGCGAGGTGCCGACCCTGAGGCGCACGACCATCTCGGTCGCAATGCACTGCATGTCGCACTGCAAGAGGCATTCCGAGACCGCAGCTTCGCCCGCGGGCCGTTCGCCGCGCTCTACGAGAGAATCGCCCCGGCATTCATCGACGTGCAAGTCGGGGAGCGATTGGTCCGGCTCGACCGACATTTGAGCGAATACCTGGTGTTCCAAACGTTCTGGGTGTTGTTCAAGAGCACCTTCAGCGCCTCAGGGTGGGATCGGTTGGCCGGTGTTGATACGGGCAGCATGCTCGACGCGTGGGGAATGCTGCCGGGCAGCGTCCTCAAGCCCGAGCGCAACAAGCGCAGCCACCTCTCCAATGTGTTGTCGCGAAACGAGGTCGATCGCGATTATCCCTACAATCGCAAGCTCTTCAAACGCATTGCGCACGGTTGGTACCAGATCAATCCACGGCTCGCGATCCGCCGTCGCGCTCAAGGGGTTGAGTCGTGGCATCCGGTACTCGAAGCCCTGAATCTGCGGTTGGTCCACGAGTTCGCGCATCCGGATCAGTGGGGCGTCAGCCAGGCGCTCTGGCGATCGCGAGCGGACACTGAATTGCCGACGCCCGTCGCCGCGGAGGCTTGGGAGGCACGCGAACGCGATATCCGCGAGGCCAAGCGGACCGAGGTCCTCGCAATTGAAGCCCGCCGCCGGGCCGCCGAGGAGGCGCGGCGGCGGCAGGCCGGGTCCCGCGCGAATCCGGAGGCACAGCCGCCGCGTTGGGGGACACCGGAGGCGAAGACGGCCGCACGCGAGGAGCTACGGCGGCGGATCGAGGCGCAGCGTAACGCCGATAAAATTGGTAAGCGGTGAATTGTTGGCGCACACGTTCGTCGGGATGCGCGCGCGAGCGCACAAATCCACTGTCACGATCCAACTGGTCGGTACTTACGGGGTTGAGTTGGGGGCTGCCAAATTTATACGGCCGCTGACCATTCGCGCGCCACCCATCATGCCGTCGAAGCCGGCGGCGCCGCAGCAATGAAGGCCACCGACTGTTGTTTAACCCCTGCCGCAATAGTGTCAATGACTCGTTCCGGGAAGCTTGACGGCAATCGCGCTTTCACCGCCATGACATGCGCGTCGGCTGATTCAACCAAATTTCTCATGCGATCCCACAGACCCGTTAATCCTATTCGGATAGCCAGTTCATGCCAGTGCCGAGGGTGAATCTCTCGCAGACGATAGTGCCGGCTCTTGCCGCGGATCGCCATCGCAAGCTTGGCATCTTGTATGGGTAATTGATTGGCACCGCGTCCGATGACAGGCCACGCCGACAGCACGTCATACAGGGGCGTCATGCCGAACGCGCCGCCCGCGTGGTGAAAAATGGAGAAATTCTTCGCATGTCCGTCGGTTGCTGCGAGCAGCCAAAATGCCAGTTGAGCGAGCACGAAGTTTGCTCGGTCGGTATTTCGGGATTCGCTGCCCTCGAGGATCTCCAGAATTTCTTCGCCAGTGGGACCCCCGTCGGCCTCGCACTTCTCGGTGGGAGATCGGCCTGTCGCTTGGCAGAAGTCTTCCTGCGGCAATCGCGCGATCCATTGGCCTGCCACAGGAGCGAATTGCCGGCGCGAAGCGTCCGTGGGCGTAGCACCGATCCAGCGCCGGTCGAAGCGCTTGACCGACAACACGGTCTGTTTGCCGTAAGTGAGTATGTCGGCGTCGGCAATGGGCAGTCCGAACTCACGCAACAACTGCACGCACAGCCACTCGTTTTCGACCGAATCTGAAAAGTCGCCGCGGAAGTTGCCGACAATCCCCAGAGGCAATTTCAGTATATGTGTCGTCGGAGTGGCGCCGTGCGGCCGATACCATGCTCCTCCCATCGAGAGAAGTGCGGTTTTTTCCTGCGCTCCGGCGATAGAGATTCGGAAATCATCATCATGCTCATGACCATGATTGCCATCAGGATGGCCAAGTGGCGGCGAGGACGGAACCGCCTGTAGCAATTGTTCCATCTCAGCATCATTGAGTCGAGTGGCCTCCACTCGGTTCCAACTGATGGGTTCCTGATGGATGGGCAGCAACTGCACCGCGCCAACGCAATCGCGACCGATGGCCTCCAATAGATCGAAAGCCTGAGTTGAGCGCGTGCCGAAGCGCTCACGGATTCGGCGGCGAATTGCTGGGTTGTCGGGCAGTAAATTATCGAAGTAATTGCCCACGACCGTCCCGCGGACCTCGAGATCGGCAGTGATGGGCATGGATAAAGACAAGGCGCGCGCGTGCGGCGATTGCTGCCATGTGGTCGTGTATCGAAACAGGGGTGTGCCGGTGCGCAGTGTCGTCCACTCGCCTACGAGTTCCCCGTTCATCCAAACATTCAGGGAACCCACGGGTTACCAATCTGCAGCGGCTGGCGGCGCTTTAGGGTTTGAGCCGGCTTCGTTGGACAGCAACTGCATTTGCACCCCGAGGGCACTTAGAATCTTGAATAACTGTCCAACGCTGACGCGTTGCGGATTGGCTTCGATTTTTGCGATTCGAGTTTGGTCTAGGCCGACGAGCATTCCAAGCTGTGCTTGGGTGAGTTGGCGCGCGTTTCGCAGGGATGGCAGATGCTTCGCAAGTTGTGCCGGGGTCTGCAGTAAGTACTCCATGGGTGCAATATATGCCATTAAAGGCATAAATACATAATATGCCTTTAATGGCATACTAGAGGCGGTATTTACGGGGTTAAGTTGGTGTACCCGTGGGGACGCCAATTTTAAACGCCGGCCCTTGGCGCCCGGAGGCGTGACCACCCACGCACACCCCTGTAATCGCCGGGGTACTTTGCCCGATACTTTTGACCAGACCCATATTTATGGGTGATAATGCGCTCAGCCGTCGGCGATTGGGATCCTAAGTCCATGAGCACCACGAAAACCACATTGGAAATGTCCGAGACTTTGTTTCGGAGGGCTAAGGCTACTGCCGCGGGCCGCGGCCAGACTCTCAAGCAATTTGTAACCGGCGCTCTTGAAAAGGAGTTGGGCTCGAGCGAGTCCGGCTCCATCGTCAGTGCAAGCGCGGCTCTTCGAAAGGTTCGGCAACTTGCCAAAATAAACGCTGCTAGTTGGCAGACGGATCAAGACTCAGTCGCGGCGGTGCGTGAGCAACGGCGGGGATGATCGTCGATGCTTCCGTCTGGGTGGCAATCTTTCGTGAGAATGACGTTCATCATGTTGCGAGTGTCGCGTTCTTGGACTTGGCGGTTGCGAATCAGGGAGATTTAAACATACCCAATTTGGCTCTTGCCGAGATAGCGGGTGTGTTTGCACGCCAAACCGGGCAGGCTAGGCTTGCTACCCGGACAGTACGGGCCGTACTCGCATTGCCGCGTGTGCAACGTCATGGACTGAACGACGCGCTTAGCGATCGGGCTGCCGCTTTGGCGGCGAGCTGTAAGCTTCGCGGTGCTGATGCGGTTTTTGTCGCGCTCGCCGAAGCACTCGATCAACCGCTCATCACCTTGGACCGGGAAATCCTGGAACGGTCATCTCGGGTCATCGAAGCCGAAGCACCCGATGTTTGGGTGCATCGCCAGTCAATCGGGTAAAAAGAACATCGGCGCCAGCCGGCGCTGTCGCCTTGCGGCACGATCGGAGGTTGTCTACTCAGACGTTGCAACGGCCGCGTGTTGTCGAGGCCCTTGGATGCCCTCATACTCAATCGACGGCAATGCCGGCTCGAAGCCGGCCGCCGCGCTCTGCGCCATCCAAAGCAAAAACACAGCGTGCAAACGGTAATTCTATGAAGCAAATTTTGATGTCAATGGCGCTCTATTTCGCCGCATCCGCGTTCGTCGGCGCGATCGCCAGCCCCGGCCCCAGTGCGATCGCGCCCGCGGCACCGGTCGCGGCGCCCAAGGACCGGGCGTATCCCGGCGAGATTCGTCTCGCAGTCAACGCGACCGATATCGAACAACGCATCGTGCATGTACATGAAACGTTGAGCGGAATCGGCACGGATACCGTGCTGCTGTATCCGAAATGGTTGCCCGGCACCCATGCACCGGAGGGTCCCGTCGATCGGCTCGCGGGCATCAAGATGGCCGCGAACGGTGCGCCGGTGTCCTGGACGCGCGATCCCGTCGATGTCTACGCGTTTCACGTGCATCCGAGCGCCGCAGTGAAGTCGCTCGATATCGACTTCGACTACCTGTCTCCCACGAGTCCCAAAGTGGGCGCCATCGAGATCACCCGCGATATCCTGCTGCTCGAATGGAACTCTCTCATCCTCTACCCCGCGGGCTACTTCACGCGGCAGATTCCGGTGCAGGCGAGCGTGGCATTGCCTGCCGCTTGGAAATTCGGATCGGCCCTGGAAATCGCCGGCGCGAGCGGCGGGCAAACCCAGTTCAAGCGCACCAGCCTCGAAACTCTCATCGACAGTCCCGTGTATGCGGGCCGGTATGCGGCGCGGTTTGACCTTGATCCGAGCGGCGCAGTACCGGTCCATCTGGATCTGTTCGCCGATCGGCCGGAGCTGCTCGCGATCACACCCGAGCAACTGCAGGCTCACCGAAGCCTGGTGCAGCAAGCCTACAAGCTCTACGGCTCGCACCATTACTTGCACTACGATTTCCTCTACTCCTTGAGCGATCAGATTCAGCAGAACGGCTTGGAGCACCATCAGTCGAGCGAGGACGGCAGCGTTCCCGAAGCCTTGACCGAATGGGATAAAACCGCATACGACCGAGATCTGCTGGCGCATGAGTTTACTCACTCCTGGAACGGCAAATTCCGCCGACCCGCGGACCTATGGACCGCGAACTACAATGTTCCGATGCAGGGCAGTCTCTTGTGGGTGTACGAAGGACAGACGCAGTACTGGGGCCAAGTGTTGACCGCGCGCGCGGGTCTGTGGACCCAGCAACAGGCGCTCGATGAGCTCGCGCTCACGGCCGCCTACTATGGCGTCCAATCCGGTCGTCGGTGGCGCGCCTTGCAGGATACGACCAACGACGAGATCATCAATCCGCGCCGCCCCATGTCCTGGCCCAACTGGCAGCGCTTCGAGGACTATTACTCGGAGAGTCAATTGATCTGGCTCGACGCCGACACCTTGATCCGCGAGCGCTCCCAGGGCAAGCGATCCCTCGACGATTTCGCGCGCACGTTCTTCGGCATCGATGACGGCAGCTTCACTACCGTGACCTACACCTTCGAGGACGTAGTCAAGGCACTGAACGCGGTGGAACCCTACGATTGGGCCAAATTTCTGCGCGAGCGGCTGGATGCGATCGGCAAGCCGGCGCCCTTCGATGGGTTGCGGCGCGGCGGCTACAAGCTGGTCTTTACGGACACTCCCAGCGGGTTGCTGAAGGCGCACGATGAGCAGAGCAAGCGCGTGAACCTGCTGTTCTGCATCGGCGTCGAACTCGACGACAAGGACGGCAGCGTTCTGAGCGTGCTCTGGGATAGCGCTGCCTTCAAGGCGAAGCTTACGGAAGGCAGCGTGATCATGGCGATCAACGGAGCGGCCTACAACGCTGATTTGCTCAAAGATGCGATCCGGTCGGCTAAGACGACGCAGCAGCCGATCGAGCTGATCGTCAAGAACGGCGATCGGTTTCGAGTGCTGAACCTCGACTATCACGATGGCTTACGCTACCCGCACCTCGAACGCGACCCGTCCACCCCCGCACGTCTCGACGATATCCTCGCCGCACGCCAGTAATCCCAGCACCGGGGGGGTGGTCTGCAGCCTCAAGCGCGGTCGGGCGGGGCAGCCGGACGAGGCTGCGCTCGCCCTGCACCTGGCGCGCGTCTGCCCGGCGGTGTGAGCTTCGCGAACAGCACCCCCGCAAGCAAACCGACCGCCATTTGCGCCGCGAGGCCCATCGCCCCACGCGCGCCGAAAATACCGGCCGTTCCCAGCACCCGCTTCAATACCGTAAATAGCGTGAAGAGCGCCAACGCGCCGGCCGCGCCGAACGCAGTCACGCGAAAGCGGCTAAGACGGCCGAGTGCCCCCGCAATCAAGAAAGCGATCAGCAGCGCGATCGAAGTAACGGCGCCATACGGACGGATCATGCCACGAAGATCATGCGCGGCCCAGGCGATGCGATCGGCAAGCGGGATGGCTGCGGGCGCCGTTCTACTGGCGTGGCCCGCGGCGATGGACCAAGCCTGTTGTACAAAATAGGAATGGGAGACCGAACCCAACACGACCATGACAGCGGCGGCAACGACAAATGCGCCTAGCCGGCGTAGCATCCGAGGCTTCCAACCTGGTGTCATTGCCCCATCCTCAACAGGGAGGAGAACCCGATCTTAGCGGATGATCGTTCCTTTCGGGAGATTCGCACGCCTGTCGCGTGGCCAGTTCTCGCTGCCGTGGTGGCAGTCACGATTGGTGCAGCGGCGATGGCGGACGTGGCAGCTGAGGCCGTGCGCGGACCGCCGCCACCGCCGCAGCCCGCCAAAGTGGTCAAGACCGGCTATCAGGTTACTGAGATTGCCCGGGGTCTCGATCATCCATGGTCGATGGCATTTTTGCCGGACGGCTCCATGTTGGTGACCGAACGTGTGGGTCGGTTGCGTCTGATCAAAGGCGGCGCGTTGCTGGCTCAGCCGATCGCCGGTGTCCCAGCGGTGCATACCGGCAGCCAAGCGGGGTTGTTCGACATCGTCCTGCACCCTGATTTTGCACAAAATCATATCGTCTATCTAACCTATGCCGCAGGAACGAAAGCGGCCAACGGCACGCAGGTTGCGCGCGCCCGCTTCGACGGCCACGCACTTCAAGATTTGCACGTGATCTTCAAGGCCATGCCTTTGAAAGATACGGACAACCACTACGGTGGCCGAATGGCGTTCCTGCCCGACGGTACGTTCGCGCTGACGATCGGCGAGGGTTTCGAATACCGCGAGATGGCCCAAGACTTGACTTCCGATCTGGGCAAGATCGTCCGCCTGCACGAAGACGGCAGCGTACCGCAAGACAATCCGTTCGTCGGACAAGCGTCGGTGCGCCCGGAAATCTATACCTGGGGCCATCGCAACCCGCAGGGTTTGATCTTCGATGCATCAAGCGGTCGGCTTTATGAAACGGAGCACGGCCCGCGCGGAGGCGACGAACTGAACATCATCGTGGCGGGCAGGAACTATGGCTGGCCGGTGATTACCTACGGCATGGACTATTCGGGGGCCTACGTTTCTCCGTATTCGCAGCGTCACGGGCTCGAGCAGCCGGTGATCTATTGGACGCCGTCAATCGCGCCCTCGGGACTAGCCATGTATCGAGGCGACAAGTTTCCGGCGTGGATTGGCGATCTATTCGTGGGGGCCCTGGCATTCCAGCATCTACGGCGTGTCCATCTTGATGAGCGCGGAGACGTCGTGGGCCAGGAACAATTCTTGAACGACCTGCACTGGCGCATCCGCGATGTGCGGGCGGCGCCGGACGGTTATCTTTACGTATGCACGGACGAAGTGGACGGACGCGTGCTGCGGCTCGAGCCGGCGAACTGACGGGGGGTTAAGTCACTATGTCGCCAAGCTCATGACGACTGCGGCGATCGGCTTGGCCCAGTTCGGCATCAGGGACACTCGACCCAGAATCTTGCCATCGCGGAAATGCAGCAGCTGAACGGGCCGCAGGGGTCAAACATCAGGCGGTGGCCTTTGTCGCGACGGCGAGTGAGTAGGTCGGCAATCGGCAGTCCGAACTCGCGCATCAACTGCACGCACAGCCACTCGTTTTCCACCGAATCTGCAAAGTCGCCTCGGAAGTTGCCAACAATCCCCAAGGGCAATTTCAGAATATGTGTCGTCGGCGTGGCGCCGTGTGGCCGGTACCACGCACCGCCGCTTGGTAACCGCCAGCCGACGACGGGTCCCATTACTGTCAGACGGGACGGGCGAGACTGTCAGTGATAGCGGGTTGTCTGATGACGGTCACCGGACAGTGCGCATAGGCAACGACTTGTCGTGCCACTGAGCCGATCAGCCAGCGCTCAAATAACGTGTGTCCGCGATGCCCCACGACGATATGATCAATCTCGTGACCTTCGGCGAAGCGCACAATTTGCTCTGCTGGATGCCCGACAAGGATGTGAACATGGGTCTTGAAAGTCTCCTTCGCGTATTTGGATTGGGCCTGGCGCAGCAAGTTGTGGTGATGCTGGCGCGAATGCTCAATCACGGCCTCCGTCTCCACGGCGCCGCCGAACTCTGGGGGACGCACGATCGCCAGTAGGTGCAGTGACGAGCCGAAAGCACGAGCCAGATTCGTTGCGAAGGCCAGGGCATGGACTGCCGCCTCAGACCCATCAAAGCCGACCAGAATGTTACGCATCAGGGGCTCCTCCTTGCAGGGACGTCTGGCGCCGCCGCAGCGGGCGCGGGTTCTGATTCGACCTTGGGTCTTAGCAAGTGTCGCGGCAAAAAGAATGCATTCGCGATGAGGGTGGGCACAACGGCACTCGCCACTACGGCAGCCACCACGGCAGAATACTGCGCCTGGGTAATAACACCGTGCGATAGTCCAAACAGCGCGGAAATCGTGCCGAAGGTCAATCCTGTCGACATCAGCAGGGTCGTATAAATACCCTCTTGCGTAGGCGCGCGAAAAATCTGCGTGGCCGGATAAACTCCAATGCATTTACTGAGCATCTTGCCAGCGAGCAGAGCCACGAACCCGAGGGGCGCCGCTACCAACGCGGGCAGCGATACCAGCGACCCGGCCCGAATGAAATAAAACGGTGTGAGCAGCCCGAAGGTGAGCGTGCGCAAGCGGCGGATGAGCGCGTGATCCTTTCCCACCGTCCCCGCCAGCACCATTCCAACCAAATAGGCGGGTAGCACGGCCTCGCTGCCTGACCAAGTGGCCAACCCGCCTAGTCCAAACAGCGTCAATAACAGAAATTTGGTCTCGAGCTCCGACGGTCGGCCGCCATAGTGTTTGAAGAACTTCGGCGTGACAAACGGCAGCACGATGCATACCGCGCTCGCCCCTCCAAAAAATGCGCCCGTCTTCCAAGTAAACGGACTGAAGATGAAGCCCAAGGCAAGTACGGTGAGCAGATCGTTGATGAAGCACGCCGCCAGCACCGTCTTGCCATAGTTCGTCACGTTCAAGCCGAACTCCAGCATGACCGCGTAGACGACCGCGACCGAGGTCGTGGACATGGCAACGCCCGCCAACCAACTCGCCCTGACATCCCAATGCAATACCCAATAGGCGATGGCCGTGCACCCGAAAAACGGTGCTACGAACCCCACGACTCCGATGAGACTCGCTTCCTTCCACTTGGTCCGAAACACGGCGGGATCGAGTTCCGCACCCGCGAGAAACGTGAGCACAATGGCGCCCGTGCCGGACAGAAACTTGATCCAGGAGTCATCGGTGTGCAGGAGCGCCGTTCCAAGGGTCGCACCGATGATCAATTGTGCGACGGTCCCCACAACGATCTCGGAAAGGGCCGTGGCGACTCGCAGCCAGATCGACAACATCGTCGCGACCAGGGCAAGGCCGAGCCATAATGCCGCCAGCAGCCATGTCTCAGTCATGGATGTCTCCCGCGCGCTCGCCAGGACACCGCGGGTGTGGGGTCGCCCGCGTCGCGACTGTTGCCAGCTTATTCACTGGAAGCGACCGAGGGAGGATCGGCGGAATCGGGATTGATCACACCGAAGCGTGCCGGGATATGTGCGTAGAAGAGCCGGATCTTTTCTCGGTGTATCAGCGCTAACAGCCGTTGAGCTTCTTCATCTGTGACGATGAACTCGATCTCCACCGCCAGGGTGCCCGCGAGTTCAAAAAAGAACGCTTCGTGCAGCACATGATGGCGGCCGAATCCCGCCATCGCCTTGAACGCCGAGCCGCCCCGGATCCCGAGCTTATTCGCCTGTTGCAGCAGCCACTCCCATACGAGCTGATAGTGATGGCGCTGACCCTCGTGCACATAAAATCGCAGGAATGAGCCGTCCATAATTTGTCATCCTTTTGGATCCGTGCGTCTGATTAAAAACCTGTCCTTTGTCGATGTTGCAAAACAGCTAGTTTGATGAATGGGGCACGGTGCGCCTGCATCAGCTCTTTGCCCAGGCGACGGTTCCGATGCCCGCAAAAGTCATCGACACCGAACCTAATAAGTGCAGCGCCGCCGCGCCGCACGCGCTAACAGATCGTCCCTGCTCCAAGAGCGCGACAATTTCGGAGGAAAAGGTGGAGAACGTGGTCAAACCGCCGCAGAAGCCGGTGATCACGAACAGCCGCCACTCGGGCGCGAGTCCGGAGGAGGAAGCAAAGAACGCGACCGCCACCCCGATGATGTAGCCGCCGATTAAGTTGGCGGCGAGCGTGCCCGGTGGGATGCTGGGGAAATAGCTGTTGAGCGTCAAACCCAGCCACCAGCGCAGCAAGGCTCCAAAGCCCGCACCGATAAAAATAGCGATGATCGATCTCAAGCGGCACCTGTCCTCGTGACGATCGGACAAGTCGCGGCTCACCTGCGCCAACCGTCCGGTTATAGCGTAGGCATCATCAGCCGCAAGTTCGGCAGTTCAAGGAGGTATGCCATCTCCTCTGGCCGATATTGTTCCAGAGAAATGTGCGGGGCACAACTTAGCGGCCTCGATCCATCGCCTGTTGGCCGCCTAGATGCCGAACAGGGCCTCGCCGCCGAGTTCTTCTTCAATCTCCAGCAGCCTGTTGTATTTCGCGATGCGTTCGGAGCGGCACAGCGAACCGGTCTTGATTTGACCGCCGGCCATCGCGACCGCGAAATCAGCGATGAAGCTGTCTTCCGTCTCCCCGGAACGATGCGAGATGACAAAGCCCCAACCGGCCTTGCGGCACAGGTGAATCGCCTCGATGGTCTCGGTGACGGTGCCGATTTGATTGAGCTTGATCAGGGCGGCATTGCAGCTCTTCTCGGCGATGGCGCGCTCGATGTAGACCGAATTGGTGACCAGTAGGTCATCGCCGACAATCTGAATGCGATCGCCCAGCGAGGCCGTTTGCCGCCGAAAGCCTTCCCAATCGCTTTCTGCGAGACCATCCTCCAGCGAAATGATCGGAAAGCGGTCGACCCAACTGGAATATAGCGCGGTCATCTCGTCTGCGCTCTTGTCGCCCTGGCGGCTGCGGGTGAGACGATACTTTCCGTTCTCGAAGAATGAGGAAGCGGCTGGATCCAGCGCGATCGCAATATCCTCGCCAGGCCGATAATGCGCGCGCTCGATCGCGGCAACGATCAATTCGCAGGCCTCCTCGTTGTTTCTAAGCTGGGGTGCAAAACCGCCCTCATCCCCAACCGCCGTGCTGAGACCGCGCTCGTGCAACAAGCTTTTCAATGACTGAAAGGTCTCGGCACCGTAGCGTAACGCCTCCCGGAAATTGGGTGCGCCCTGCGGTACGATCATGAACTCCTGAAAATCGAGACTGGAATCGGCGTGCTTGCCTCCGTTGATCACATTCATCATGGGCATCGGAAGACGCCGCGCGCCCGCGCCCCCAAGATATGCGTAGAGGGGCAGCCCGCAGCAGTTCGCGGCCGCTCGTGCTATCGCCTGAGAAACACCCAGGATCGCATTGGCGCCGAGCTTGGCCTTGTTTGTCGTTGCATCCATGTCGATCATCACGCGATCAAGCTTCGCCTGCTGCGTGGGATCACGCCCCGCGAGCTCGGGTGCAATGATATCGTTCACGTGGGCGACCGCCTGCCGTACACCCTTGCCGCCATAGCGGCCCATGTCCGCGTCCCGTAATTCAACCGCCTCGTTCTCACCGGTGGAAGCTCCGGAAGGGACCGAAGCGGTTCCAACAACGCCATTCTCCAGATGCACCGATACGCGCAAGGTGGGTGTGCCGCGCGAATCAAGAATCTCCAGGGCGCGAATCAGTCGGATGGGAAAACTCATAATCAGTCCTTTATGAACGTACGCTTCGACATATATAACAGCTACCAAGCTGCCAATGCTCTATGGGTGGGATCCCGGTATCGGCTGCCTGAGGGAAGCCGCTATCTTGGGGGCACCAGCGGAGACGGTGGATTCGGGCTTATCTGGCGTTTGGCCCTCCAGCTCTCGAATCTTTGCCAGGACGCCGTCGAGCTCGCTTCGCCGCGGCCCCACTTGCGCGGGGAGCATCACGTGCGCTTCCCGCCCGCCCCGGGCGTTGTTTGGATTACCACCCTCTGTAACGAAGTCGGGGAGTTTGTCAGTCGATACGGTCTCGGTGTGACCATCCTCAAAGACGAGGCGGACGGCGCAGGTACTCCCAAATTCCAACACGGTCACGGCCGAGGTGAGTGGGGCCACTCCGGTCGGCAGGAGATTCCGGCCGAGAAGGGCATTGATCAAGGTGCTCTTTCCACGTTTCAATTCGCCAACCACGACAAGGTTGAAGCTACGGTCGAGGAGTTTGACCGCCAACGCCTCCAAGGCCCGTACATCGATCGTTGCGATCGCCTTGGCGCGCTCCAGCAGCGCCGATAGCGGAGCGGTATCCAAGTACATTAGCCGCTCGACCTTCGCGACGGTACGCTCAACGCTAACGGGTGAATCGATCTTCAATGGCTCCTGCCCTCAATGGCTTTGCGGGACAGGGTGGGTGTGCTAACGCCACGCTTCCCGAAACGGTTCGCGTAGGCATCATCAGCCGATCACGGCGGTCTGTGTCAGGAGAATGCCATCTCCGCAGTCGGCACTTTATCTCATACGTGTTCGCGGACACATCCGTAGAAACCGCATCAAATCGTCCGGCGCTCAGACCACGTTCGCCTGCTTACCCAGCTGCCCGAACTCTATCGGCGCCTTCATGTAAAACAGCCGAGTGTCCATCGCGTTGATTCGCTCGAACAGGAGACTGGCTTGCTCCTCCGTCACTGCCATCATGATTTCAACGGGCTGATCAGTCAGTTCGATAAATCGCGCCGAGTGCCGGCGGCCGTCCGCGCCATAGCTTTCGGCGCCCGTGAACACTGTTGCGCCCGATATTCCCAACTCTTTCGCCAGATGCAGCAGCCAGTCCATCGCTTGTTTATGCTCGATCCGCCGGTTCTGCTCGGTAATGACGGTAACTTGGAAGCCCTTCATTCGACTCTCTCCTAAAAGATGTTGCGAAGCAGACGAAATGTGCCGACTCCAAGCATCCTCATCACGATGCTGCCGAACACGTGCACGACGAATGGGGACGCACTAGCCTTCGAAGTGATTATTCCATTCTTCAAGGGTTTCAAAAGTTGATTCGAACTTTCTATCCTTGGGGACGCCAATTTTAAACGCCGTGTTTCCCGGTAAGCGGCAAGTTTTACATGCCCCTCCCATCCGCGCTATATGCATCGCGTACCGGTGCCGAGTTGGCGGGTGAATCTGATCTTGTAAGACAAACGCTGCTAGTTGGCAGACGGCTTAGGACGCAGTCGCATTGCCGCGCGTGCAGCGTCATGGACTGAACAACGCGCTCGGGGATCGGGCCGCCGCCGCCGCCGTAGGCGGACGGCGGCCCGTCGCTCACAGCGAGTCGGTCACGCGCGTCAGGCTTTCCGCCTCCTGCGAGTTGAGGAGATACAGATCGCGCGTGGCCGGATCTTCCGTGGATAGCGCGTTCGAGGCTTCGAGAAAGCCGCTGCGATCGCTGTCGCGGAACGTACCACTCAAGGTCACCGCCGTGCTCGTCGGCAGGGTGCCCACCGTGACCCCCGGCTGATTCGAGCGGGCGTCGATGGCCACCAAGGTTCCGCCGCTCACCCCATCCTCGACGTACTGATACCCGGTCGTGGCGTTCGTGACGGTCACCGGCGTCAGTCCGGTGACCTGGAAGAGTGTCTGGTAGGGCGTGATCGTGGTCACCGTATCGTCGGGCCAGGGCTGCTGTTCGCCGCCATCGACAAACGTGGAGTTGGCGAGCGGCGCTTGGATTACCGTGCCGTCGACGCCCACGATGCCGGACTGGGTGCCGCTGCGTGTCAGCACGTGGGTCGTTGTGTCGTTGGTCTGTGTCCAGCTTTCGTAGTACACCGTTGCCGCAGTCGCGATGAACGTGCCGTCGTTCCCGGCGCCGGTAACCAGCGTCGTCGGCGCAGCACCTGAGGCGGGCAGCGTGCGGATCGTATAGGTCGGATTCTCGACGCCCCACAGCAGATTGGCGCCCGCCACGGGGAACAGCAGCGTCGCGATGGTGCCCGCTTCGCTGTCGATCATCGCGGGCGGCGCCGAACCGTTCGCCGGCATCGAGTAGATCGCGGTAGATGCCGGTGTGGCGCCTGCGGCCGGCGTGTTGATCGAGAAATAAAGCGAGTTCGGCGAGGCGGCAAACAACGCCTTGGCGTTGGTGGGGGTCCAGTTGGGAATGGCGAAGAGCGAGGAGGACACCGTGTGTCCCACGTAATCGACATAGACGATGTTACCGTCGACCACGTAGAGCTGCCCCGAGGGATAGCCTTGCGTCGTGCCGACGGGCAACGCGACTGCGACCCCGATCGGCGCGGCGAACGTGCCCAGCACGATCGGATTGGCGAAGTTGCCGTCGACCAGCACCAGGCTCGCGCCGTTCTTGACCACGAAGCCCGAGATGCCACCCTGCGCCGTGCGCACCGTCGCAACCGGCATGCCCGTGGCCACGATGGGCGCATCCGCCGGCGACATGCCGGTCTTTACCATGTGAATCACGTCATCGGCGGTGTTGCACACGCCGTCGGGTCCCGGCAGGCGGTACATGTACGAGGAGTTGGTCGGCGTCACCAGATCGGCCGTGAAGTACACGCCGACGTAATCGTAATTCGCGCCCGCGACGGCGGTCCCTGACAAGGTGCAGGTGTCATCGATCGTCGCCGCGGTCTCGCTCGACACCTGCTGGGCAACGGGCGCGCTCGTCGACGTGAGGTCGACCTCGTGAATGAAGCCGTCGCTGCCTTTGTAGATTTCGACGCCCGCCGGCTGCCCGAGCGGCCGCCCGGAGATGAAGTCGATGGTGCCGCGCAGGGATTGCTTCTTGCCCGCGTAGCTGCCCACCGTTGCCGCCGAGAACGTCGCGCTCGCATCGTCCGCCCAGGCGACGAAGACGCCGGTGGTCCCCACATAGCTGTCGAGCGTGGGCGCCGGCGGAGGACCGTTGTTGTATCCCCCGTAGCCACCGTCTCCGCCGCAGGCCGACAAGATGCCGGCAATTGCCGTCCCCAACACCCCTGCCACGACGAACTTTCGCATGCGACGCTCCCTCTTGCTTCGTTGGATTCAAAACCGATCCAACGACAACGGCAGCGCCGCCGCTGCGTTGACTCGCGCGGAGCTTGAATTCGATGACGATTCTGCAACCTTCCTCGCTCAAGATCGGAAGCGCTGCGGCGCAGGGCAAGTGCAAGCTAGGACGGGTGGCGGGGCTTTCCAAACATCGAGCATTAAAGTTCTCGACCTGCCTGCCGATACCCTGCTCGGGTCCCCCTTGGACCGGAGACAGCGATCATGCACATCAACATTGTTTCGACCGCGGCGCCCATCGTTGCAACCAAGTCGGCAACCCCGGCCACGAATTCAGCCAAATCCGTGTCCAAGACGACGACCTCAACCTCCGCGACACCACCCAGTGCATCGACAGCATCGAGCGCCGGGAAAGCTCAGTCCGCCCCACCGCCTCCGTCCGCGGCCTCCGCGGTAAGTGCAGCGATTTCCAGCCTGGTGAGCTCGACCTATTCGACCAGCGTCGGCGGCAAGAGCTATTCGGCCAATATTTCGCAGGCCAATGGGACGTACTCGCTTTCGGTTCCCAATCTGCCGGGGGCGAGTGTGAGTGGATCGAGTCTGAGCGCGGCCGAAAGCGCCCTAACCGTCAAAATCGATACGCTGGTCTGAGACGCGACGCGTTCTCTCAAGCGTGAACGTCGATCCGCGTGACCGGTGTGTCGGACAGCATGCGCTGCGTACTCGAATACAGTTCGACCCCCCGGCTCGAACTATAGGGGTTGCCGCGAGGCGAGGGCGGCGACATTCGCGCCGGCATGGCGATGAGAGTGGGCAATGCCACGGCGGCCGACGCCGTGCTCGACCGCTCCGTGTGATCGGAGGACTCAGCCGTTGAGGCGTAATCCGCTTGCACATAGACCAGCGAGTCGCCGGGTCGCGAGGCGACGATCGTGACGCGCCTCAGCGCCGTCTCGGTCGTCGCATGACGCAGCCCCGGGACGGGAAGTCCGCCGGACATGCCGCGTTCGCTCGCGAGGATCAGGGTCTGGTTGCTGGGTGTTACTTTCACGTACGTCTAACGATCCATCGTTGAGCGCTCGCAGATACCTTCAGCGTCCTCCTTAGGGCCCTGTGGCGCAAGAGGGATTACATCACAGTTCGCGGGCTCGAACGGCAGCCGAATGTCAAATGTGCGCCGCAGCACCGCGGCCGCGCCGACGACGCCTGAGCCAGGGCTGCCGCCCCGACGGCGAGCGGGCGTTTACACACCCCACCAACCCCTATTGCAATATGTAGATCCCCCGAGGTGACGATGGGCCGGTTCTGGGTCAACGTGGCGACCGAATCATGGGCATGGAACTCATCAATCCGATCGATCGCGACAACCTCAGAGCCAAGATACGGAATGCCGAGCCATTTCCGCATTTTTGCATCGACAACTTCCTGAACGTCGATTTCGCGAATGAGGTTTGTAATTCTTTCCCCGAGTATCAGAGTGCGAAGGGAATGGGGAAAGAGTTCAGCGCGGTGAACGAAAAATACAAGATTCAAATCACCGATTCGAAAAAGTTTCCGCCGGCCATCGCGAGATTGAACGCTCTGTTGGCCTCGCCGGAATACGTAAACATGTGGTCGGACCTGATCGGGATTCCAAATTTGCTGGCTGATCCCGAGTTGAGCGGCGGTGGGATACATGAAACCAATTCAGGCGGCCGGCTGGATGTTCATGTGGACTTCAATTTCATCGAGAGCCGGCAGTGGCATCGGCGCTTGAACATCCTCATTTACTTCAACAAAGATTGGCAGCAAGACTACGGCGGCCAGCTCGATATCTGGGACAATGACGTCAAGAAATGCTACGGATCGTTTGCGCCAATCTTCAATCGGGCGTGCGGATTCGCCACGAGCGAGATCAGCTTCCACGGGGTCACGCCGTTGACCTGTCCGCCCACGGTTGCTCGAAAATCGTTCGCCACCTACTACTACACGCGCGAAGCTCCGCCGGGCTGGACCGGCCAAAACCATTCCACGATCTTCAAGGCGCGGCCGGATGAATGGATGCGTGGGCATGTACTGATGCCGGCCGAAAGCACAGTCATCCACGCCAAGCAGGGTTTGAGGCATATAAAAAACGCCATCAAGAAGCTTGGCGGAAAGTAAAGCCGCCGGCGTTCCATGCGCTTAGCGCAGCCTGCGTGATCGGGCTGCAAACCCCCCCCCTATCACGGTGCAACGGGCGGCGTCAAATCTTCAAATCGGCGCTTCCTGCTTCGCCGCACAAAACCGGCCGCGTGATCAAAAATAATTCCGCGCGCGTGCTCACTGTTCGCTAGACTCCGCTTTCGATTTGCGGTGCCCCCTTTGCGTGCTTGCGGTTGCTCTACCGCCCATGCCCTTCAAAAACTTTCCCGATCGGATCTCGATGCAATGTGGCTGGTTAGGCGCTTCGCGGCATTTAGGGTCATTTTGTTCCCGCTCAAGCTGGCACAGCTGCGGTCGTTGCAGTTTATGAAGCCTTTCTTCCGCGACCAAGCAGAGCCGGATCACTTTTTCTTTCTGACCCATACTCACTACTTGTCGAAATACCTCAGCTTGTCGCAACGAGTCGACTGCGCGGTCAGTCACTACAGTCATGAACAACGGAATTTCGGACCCGCGTATCACCGCTCCGTGTACCGATCTTTGGAGGGGCTCACACTCTGGCATCGGCTCTTGGACGGTACGCATTACCGGGTGATGTTGCGCGCCACCGAGGACTACAGGTACGAAGGCGACCTCAGCGTGCTGTGCTTCGTCAACGAGACGCGTGTTTGCCGGATCTCTTTCTCCTATGTGAACGGCCATCTGTTCGGCCTTCATGCGGAGCGCGCGATGTTTGTCACCCGCAATCAAACGGATCGGAATCCGTGCCTGCAGAAGTTTCGCGACACCTTCAGACAGAATTCCCCGCAATATTTTTGCCTGGCCGCCGTCTGTGGCATTGCGATGGCGAATGGCATGCGCGCCCTCTATCTGATCGACGATGACGCGCAAATCGCTTTCAGCGAGACCTACTCGGTGGGCTTCAAAAATTCGTATTCCGGATTTTGGAAAGCCTTCGGCGCCCAAAAGATTGACGATCGACACGCGTATACCATGTCCATCCCGCTCGAGTTGACGCCGCTGGTAACTGTCAAGCATAGAAACCGCGCGTTAGGCAGGCGTCGAAACTGGCTGGAGGTCGCACTCAGTGCGCGGCTGGCCATGCTCGAGGACAGGACAAGCCGCTGCCCGCCACCGATTGAAGATGAGACCTCCGCGTTTCTTCCGAGTCTGCACACGGATGGAGTGCATGGTGAAGGTGAAGGCTCCAGCGGCGTCTCACCCGCCAAGCCCGCGGCAGCCGTTGAGGAAGAGGTCGACGACACTGACGCTCCAGGCGTCGAGTTCGGCCCGCGTCATCGGTGTGCCGAAGCCCATCGCACGGCGTTGCGGCAGCGTCACGACCATAAAAATGAACTGAGCGGCTGAAAATTCGCGATTTGCGTCGCTGAGTTTCGCTTCGGACAGACCGCGCTCGAGCAGAGCGCCGATGAGGTCCGTGGCTTCACGAGTGCTCCCGTCACTCGCCACCGCACGGACGAGTTCTGGAAAGCGTGCGGCCTCCGCGTTCACGAGTCGGTGCAGGGCAATCGCCTGCGGGGACAAGGCCGCGTTCAAAATCATGCTGGCGAGGCGTCTCAAGATATCGGCCAAAGTCGCCCCCTCGACCAGCGGTACGTCCGGTGCCGGCCGGATCTGACCGATGATGCGATGAACGACGGCGGCGAACAGCGCCGGCTTGTCGTCGAAGCGATCGTAGAGCGTGCGCTTGGAAACGCCCGCGTGCTTCGCGACCGCTTCGATGCTCGTCGAGCCATAGCCTTCTGCGAGAAACAATTCGGTGGCCGCCATCAGAATCCGCTCGCGCAGCCGCAACGCATCCTCGCGCGAAGGCCGGCCGCCGCGGGCGACCGCTTTGCCGGCCGTGCGTCGCATCGCTAGCTAACGGGGAGGACCGGAATAACCGGGGTGACCGTAACCTCGAAACGCATAGCCGCCGTAGTAGCCCGGGCGAGGCGCGTAGTACGCCGGCGCGGCAGGATAATAGGCGCGCGGATAGTAAGCGGCGGGCGGTGGATAATGGGCGGGTGCCGGCGATGCATAGTAGGGGCGCGGAGCGTAGTAGGGGCGCGGTGCGTAGTTCGCCGCGGCATATCCGGGTGGCCCGGCGTATGGCGGGGGTGATGCATACCCGCTCTGCGCAGGCGCTATCGAGCTCACCCCGGAGATTGCGGCCGAAGCGATGGCGAGAGGCAGCGTGACGATCGCCGCCGCTACGCCGAACAGGCCTCGTCCCAAGCCCCATCCGAGGCCCCCTCGGCCGAAGCCATGGGCGGCCGCTGGCGTGAGAGGCGCACATGCGAACGCGGTGGCGGCAACGGTGGCGAAAGCGATCTGTTTAAGTCCGGGCATGGCTGGCTCCTCGCGTGACCCATGAAAGACGGCCCAGCATAGCCCTGCAATTATCGAAACGCAACGGTACCGTTTCGTTAGTAGCCGGTGTTGGCGCTAGACAGCCAAACGGGGTGCTCGGTCCCGGGCGAGGTTGCCGCCGCCGTATTCCACCGCGGGCGCTCGGGCGAGGGGCCTCACCGCATGGTAAAGCCGGCTCAACCAGCGCCGCTCCGGCCAAGCCTCTTGCTTGAGCTCGGCGACGAGCCTCGGTTCATCCCATGGCACGTCGAGGTAGCCGCGGCAGGCGGAGCGGCTGTTCTGATTCAGGGAGTTGAGCGCTTGCGGAAACAGCGCGACGGTATCGAGCGGCAGGGGATCGCCCAATGCGATCGGCGCCTCGGCTCGGAGGTTCGCCATGAGAATGCCCGCCAGGTTCGGGGTTGTCCCGAATCGCAGATGTCCAAGCTGCGTGCAGCGAGGATTCATCTCGATGAGATAAGGATCTTCGGAGACCGCATCCAGGATGAAATCGAGCCCGTAGAAGCCGCTCAGGCGAAGCCGGGAGGCGAGCACCCTCGCGGCATGCTCCATGGCTGCATTGTCGATCCGCTGGAGCACGGTCGCAGCGCCGGTCGGCCCTTCGCTTGCGAGTACGGCCACCGAGACGAGCGCAAGCAACTCGCCATCGCGGCATGCGAGCATCGAATTCGCAGGTCGCCCGCGGATGAGCCGCTGGACCGTGACTTCGACCGGTTTGCGGTTGCGCTGCGCCCACAGCGCCAGCGGATCCTGGTTGATGACGGATCGTTTCCAAGCCGTAGCGCGGCCTGACGGTGCGGTGAGCTCCCGCCATGCCGCCAGGCTCTCGGCCAAGGAATTGCAAATTCTCACGCCTTTGCCGCCGCATTCGCCGTCAATCTTGAGCACTGCCGCAGAGGCCACCCGCTCGTGCCACGCGATCAGATCGTCGACGCTTTTGGCCCGGTGTGTTTCCGGAACCCGTATTCCGAACTCTGCCGCGGTGTTCAGCAGCCGAAGCCGGCTTGTTGCGGTCGGAAAGCTTTCCGGAGCGCCCAATGATCTCTCGATCAGCGGGCGAAGCGAGGGGTCCTGCGCGTGCAGCGTGTGGAGCTGGGCGACCACGCCGTCGTCACAGGGGATGACGAATTCCGGCCGCAGATCTTTGAGGGTCCGCGACAGACAGGACAGAGAATGCCTGCTTCGATAGCGCTCGATGCGCTCCAGTCCCCCGATGTAAGTCAATGGGTGCGACTTGGGGCAGAGCGCGCTCAGCCGGCAACCGTGACGAATCAATGCCATCGCCAGCCGCGCCGACAGCGGCCACCACTTCGCGGCGACGATCAGCACCGAGGGTCGTCTGTTGTCCAAGATTCTTGCCTCTCCTCCCGAATCGAATCGCCTGAATATTTCGAGCAGGCGCAGTTAAGTTGGATTGGGAACCCCCGGTCAAGCTCATTTACCATATTCTTGACGAGGTTCGCATTTCCAGAACCGGATTCAGTATGCATCAACGTGATTGGGATACCGTTAGCCGGTTCACAGCCGTCGCGCGGCTTGGAATCTCATTTGTTGCATCGGAGCCATCTTGAGCGATTCACTTGTGGACATTGCCATCATTGGGGCGGGACCGTATGGCCTCTCGCTGGCGGCTCATCTCAACCGAACGGGAAAATCGTTTCGGATTTTCGGTGAGCCGATGAGATTTTGGAGCCGCCACATGCCGCGCGGCATGCGGCTCAAATCCGAGGGGTTCGCGTCGAGCCTCTACGATCCCGATTCCGAGTTCACGCTCGAACAGTACTGCAAGGAGCAGGGCCTGCCGTACGCGCACGTCGGACTCCCGGTGCCGCTCGAGACGTTCATTGCCTACGGCCGCGAGTTTCAGCGCCGTTACGTTCCGCAGCTCGAGCAGGCCGAGGTGCAAAAGCTGAAGCAGCGTTCGCCGGGATTCGAATTGACGACCTCCACGGGAGATGTGGTGCACGCGCGCTCGGTGGTCGTGGCGACCGGCATCGGCAGCTATGCCTATTTGCCGCCGGCACTCCAAGGGTTGCCCTCGAATCTCGTCAGCCACAGCTCTCATCATGCGGATGTCACTCCACTCAAGGGACGGCGAGTGGTCGTTCTCGGGAGCGGAGCTTCTGCGATCGACCTGGCGGTGTCGCTTGAGCAGGCCGGTGCGGCCCCAGAGCTCGTCGCCCGAATTGGATCGCTCAAATTTCACGATCCGCCCATCGAACCGCGGCCTTTCATGGACCGGCTCCTGGAGCCGCGCTCGGGGCTCGGGACCGGCTGGCGCTCGCGCCTGTCGTGCGACATGCCGCTCGTGTTTCATGCCCTGCCGGAGGACCTCAGGATTCGCGTGGTGGAACGTCATCTGGGTCCCGCGCCATGCTGGTTCACGCGCGACGCCATCGTCGGCAAGGTGCCCTTGCATCTTGGCGCCACGTTTCAGAGCGCAGAGCCCACCGCGTCGGGCATCCGCGTGAATTTCAGCCAACATGGCGAGCGAAAGAGCGTCGAGGCGGACCATCTGATTGCCGGCACGGGATTCAAGGTCGCGCTGTCCCGGCTCGAATTCATCGACCCGGCGCTTCGCGCGCACATTCGATGCGCGCTCGATTCGCCGATCCTCGGACGGCGGTTCGATTCCTCCGTTGCGGGGCTTTATTTCGTCGGTGTTTCGGCCGCAAACAGCTTCGGGCCGCTGCTGCGGTTCGCCTTTGGTGCCAATTACGCCGCCAGGCGCCTTTCGCGGCACCTGGCGGCCGCCTGAATGTTGCTCGCCCTTGGCACAGGTCGACCAGAATAAATTCGCGCGCGATGCATGGCTTCGCGCGCTGCAGCGCACCGCCGCCATCGAGCAGGACCTCACGCTCACCATGCCGGCGTTGCTCGAGCGGCTGGCGCTCGAATTTGGCTCCTCCCAAGCACTGGAATCTCCCGGCTCCTCGTTCACCTACCGCGCACTCGCGAGCCGCTGCAACCAGTACGCCCGCTGGGGTGTCGCGCAAGGACTGAGGAGCGGCGATGCGGTCGCCCTCGTCATGGGCAATTGCGCTGAATACCCTGCAATATGGCTGGGGCTGTCCCGGATCGGCGTGGCGGTGGCGCTCATCAACGTCCATCTCGGCGGGGAAGGGCTCGCGCATTGCATCCGGATCGCCGCCCCGCGCCTGGTGGTGGCATCGCCCGAGCTCGCCTCGAGCGTCGCGGCCATTCGTGATCGGCTGCCGTCGGGCATCGGCTTTTGGATGCAGGGGGCAGGGGCTGGCGCCTCGGACTTCGCGCCGCTCGCTCCGCTGCTCGAACGGCTCCCAGGCGAAGCCTTGTCGGCCGGCGAGTTCCTCGCGCCGACGCTCGATGCCACGGCGCTATACATCTACACCTCCGGCACCACGGGACTGCCCAAAGCAGCCCATGTCACCCACTATCGGCTGGTGCGCTGGAGTCAGTGGTTCGCGGGCCTTCTCGATACCCAACCTCACGATCGTATGTACAACTGCCTGCCGCTCTACCACAGCGTGGGCGGAGTGGTCGCCATCGGCGCTTTGCTGGTTGCGGGAGGCTCGGTCGTCATCCGGCCAAAGTTCTCCGCATCGGATTTCTGGCGCGACATCCGCGATGAGCGTTGCACGCTGTTCCAGTACATTGGCGAATTGTGCCGCTACCTCGTGAATTCGCCGCCTCAACCGGGCGAAGCCGAACATTCGCTGCGCATCGCCTGCGGCAATGGGCTGCGTCCGGAAGTCTGGAAAGGCTTCCAGGAGCGCTTCAACATTCCCAGGATCCTGGAGTATTACGCCTCTACTGAAGGCAACTTCTCGCTCTACAACTGCGAAGGACAGCCGGGCGCGATCGGCCGCATTCCCTCGTTTCTCACGCATCGCCTGCCCGTGGCGCTGCTGCGCTTCGATCTGGAGACCGCAGAGCCGGTTCGAAACGCGCAGGGATTCTGCGAGCGCTGCCTCGCCGATGAGATCGGCGAGGCAGTGGGACTCATTCCCACCGATGGCGGTGCGCGCGCCGGCCGCTTCGAAGGGTATGCCGATGCCGAGGCCACCGAGCGCAAGGTGCTGCGCAGCGTGTTCAAAGAGGGCGATGCGTGGTATCGCACCGGCGACCTCATGCGGCGCGATGCGGCCGGCTTCTACTACTTCGTTGACCGGGTCGGCGAGACCTATCGCTGGAAGGGGGAAAATGTCTCCACCGCCGAGGTGCTCACCGCGCTTGTGGGCGCCGCCGGCGTCAGGGAGGGCGTGGTCTACGGGGTGAGCGTACCCCATGCCGACGGTCGCGCCGGCATGGCGGCCCTGGTGGTCGGGGGCGACTTCGATCTCGGCGCTTTCCGCGCTCACGCGACCCGCCACCTGCCGGCCTACGCCAGGCCCGTGTTCGTCCGGTTATTGCCGGCGCTCGAGACCACCGGAACGTTCAAGCCGCGCAAGCAGGAGCTCGTCAGGGAGGGGTTTGATCCGGCTCGAGTGACCGACCCCTTGTACGTTGATGACTCCCGGGCGGGCGCCTATGTGCTGCTCGATGCCGCACGCTACGCGGATATCGCCGACGGTCGCATGCGGCTTTGATGTCAGGTGGTGTTGCCCGCGTCCACCGTGAGCACGATGCCGGTGATGTTTCGGCCTCCGGGGCCCATGAGATAATCGACGCTCCTCGCCACATCCTCGGCTTCCGCCATGCGCTTCAGTGCGCTGCGTCGGGCGATTTGGTCGCGCTGCGAGTCGCTCAACTCGTTGGTCATGGCGGTATCGATGAAGCCGGGGGCGATGGCGTTCACGGTGATGCCGAGCGGGCCGAGCTCGCGCGCCAGCGAGCGCGTGAATCCGACCAGCGAGGCCTTGGTTGCACTGTAGACCGATAGGCCGCTGTACCCCGTCGAGGCGACGATGGAGGCAATATTGATGATGCGTCCGCTGCGTTCGCTCATCATCATGCGGGCGACATACTTGGTGAGTACGATCGGCGAGATCGTGTTCAATCGGATCAGCCGGTCGATGTCGTTGTCGCGCATGGTGCCCAGCATGCCGCTGGTGCCGAGTCCGGCGTTGTTGATCAGTCCGTAGATCGGGCCCAAATCGGCGCGTAGGCTGCGCACCAGTGGCTTGATTTGAGCCACGTCGGACAAATCGCATGCGCGGAACTCTATCGCGCCCTGGCGCGCATCGCGGGCGGCCGCAGCAGCTGATTCGAGATCCTCGCTGCTCTTGCGTGCGACCGCGATCACGCGATAGCCGCTCGCTGCCAGCAATCGGGTGATCGCCAGGCCGAGTCCCCGGCTGCCGCCGGTCACCATGACATTAAGCACCGGAACGCACCAACTTTCCCGCGGCGGTGAGCTTCAAGGATTCAACGAAGCTCAGGCGGGCAGGGACCTTGTGGGCGGGCAGGGCGCGGCGGCACGCCTCCAAAAGATCGTTCTTGATGTGCTCGACCGCGGGCGCATCGAGCGCCGTGACGGCCGAATCCTCGAGCACGACCTCGGCGACCACGATCGCGCCGGTGATCGGGTTGCGCTTGGGGCGAACCAAGGACATGCGCACGCGGGGATCGGCGTTCAGCACACCCTCGACCTCCTCGGGATAGACCTTCATGCCGCCCACGTTGATGACGCCTCCGCGGCGGCCTCGAAAGTAATAGCGATCATCCTTGAGCTCCACCAGGTCGCCGGTGTCGACGAAGCCGTCCTCGGTCGAGAGCGGGGTCGGACCGGAACCCAGATAGCGTGCAGCGGTGCGGTGGGATCGAATGCGCAGCGTGCCGTCCTCGACCTTCATCTGGATGCCGTCGCGCGGCGCATCCAAGTACGCCGCCGGAAACCCGGCCCGCCCATCGGTCACGTCGAACGCGACTCCGGCCTCCGTGGAGGCGAATGCATGGGCGATTTTGGCGTTCGGAAACGTTGCGGCGAGTTGGTCCAGCAGACCCTGGTCGGCCACCTCTCCGGAGAGGCGTACGTACTGGGGATTGAGCGACTGCGCGGCGCCGCTCATCAACGCACGGCGCCAGTGCGAGGGGGTACCGGAAATATGCGTCACGCCGTGCGCACCGGCACGGACTAGAAAATCCGCCGTCGGCTCGCCGGGGCTCGACAACACCAGCGGCACCCCGCCGAGCACGGCGCGCAGGTAGATCTGCAAGCCGCCGTAGCGGCGGATGTCGTAGAACGTGCTCCACACCATGCCCGGTGCGGGCGGCTGCCGGGGCAGGGCGCCTGCGAGGCTTGACAGGGTGTGCGCGACCAGCTTCGGGGTGCCGGTCGTTCCGGAAGTGAGCAGAATCCATTCTGTGTCGAACTTGGGCTGGCGGTCGACAGGGCTGGCCACCGGGGTGGCGTCGAGATCTGAGAGCTGCACGCCGGTTCCCGCGATCATGGCGACCTCGGCCAGCGTCTCGGGGCTGAGATCGGGCGTGCATAGCACCAGCCGCCGGGCGATCCCGTCGAGCTCGAGGAGGGCGATGGCGGTGCTCACTTGCTCGCGCATGGCGAGCAGAATCGAACGCCCGCCGAGCGCTTCGAGCCGGCCGCCGAGACAGGAGGCGTGCGCGAGACGGGCGAGCTCCAAGGAGACTCCCGGGGCATGAAATGCGCCGCGGCCGTTCGCTCCTCGAGCCGCCACCGTTTCCCACAGGGATGTCATGATGTTAGCTTAGCCATTCCCTGGTCCGGGCGCCAAAGGAATCCCGCCGCATTGCCGATCAATTCGCAGTTCACGCGGCCAGACGCTCCCGCCGCGCCGAATCCGGCGACGCTGTCGCCCGCCATTTCGGCGCTGTTTCCGTCGGGCATTGCGGCGGCCGAGTTGCGAAAGCCGGCAGACGCATCGCTCCTCGACCCCGAAGAGGCGCTGAGCGTCCAAAAGGCGGTGCCGAAACGCGTGGGTGAGTTCGCGGCCGGGCGGCTCTGCGCACGCCGCGCACTCGCCGAATTCGGCATCGTCGGCTTTGCGTTGAAGATGGCGCCCGATCGCGTGCCCCTCTGGCCCGAGTCGATGGTGGGCAGCATCAGCCATACCCGGGGGTTCGCTGCCGCGGTGGTGGCCGAGCGGCGCCGTTTCAGCTCGCTCGGAGTCGACGTGGAGGCGGGGGGCGGCGTGAAACGCGAGCTCTGGCGGCATATCTGCATACCCGCCGAATCCGCGTGGCTCGAGTCGCTCCCTGAAGCCGCTCGCGCATGCGCCGCGACCCTGGTGTTCTCGGCCAAGGAGGCATTCTACAAATGCCAGTATCCGGTCACGGGCGAGCGAATGCGATTTGCCGATCTGTGCGTGACCCTGCCCGACTCGGATGCGGTGAGCGGGGACGGAGCGGTAGCGGGGGTCACCGCGACGCCGACGCGGGCGCTGGCGATCTCGGCGGGCTGCCGGGAGCCGCGCTTCCACGGCTCTTATCGGGTGCATGAGGGCTACGTCTGCGCCGGATTTTACCTGCCTGCGGCGCCGCTCATCTCGCCGAGAGGATCAGCACCCACACGCTGAACAACAGCACCAGGCTGAGCAGTACCGCGGCCGACCCCATGTCCTTCGCCATGGCGGCGAGCCGGTCTCGCGCGAGGCCGCCGCGATCCACGATCGCCTCGAGCGCGCTGTTCAATAATTCCACGATCAACACCAGAATGATCGGCGCGATGAGCGCAGCCCGCTCGAGTCCGCTCCGGCCGAAATAGAGCGCCACGGGGATGAGCACCACGGCGAGCGCGAGTTCTTCGCGAAACGCCCGCTCCTCGACCCACGCCGACTTCAATCCCTTCCAGGAGTATCCGCAGGCTCGCCAGATGCGGCGAAAGTCCTGCTGTTTGTTGCGCTCGATCGTCAATATGCCTTGTCGTCGCGGAAAATCTTCACCACCGTCATCAAGATGATCTTGATATCCAGCATCGGTGTCCAGCGCCTCAAGTAGTCGAGGTCGTAGTTGACGCGCGCCTCCATCTCCTCGAGCTGCGAGGTTTCACCGCGGCAGCCGTTGACCTGCGCGAGGCCGGTGATCCCGGGCAGCACCTTGTGCCGGACCATGTAGCCCTTGATCAGCTTTCGATATTCCTCGTTATGGGCGACCGCGTGCGGGCGGGGCCCGACCAAGCTCATGCGGCCCTGCAGGACGTTGATCAGCTGCGGCAGTTCATCGAGCGAGGAGCGGCGCAGGATCCCGCCGACCCGAGTGAGTCGACTGTCCGTCTTCGAGGCCTGACGGATCTGCGCGCCGTCCTCGGTCACCGTCATGGTGCGGAACTTGTAGACCGCGATCTCGCGGCCGTCGAGACCGTAGCGGCGCTGCTTGAAGATCACGGGTCCGGGGGAGGTCAATTTCACCATCAGCGCGACCACGGCGAGGAGCGGCAGGAGCAACAACAGGATCCCCACCGACAACACGATGTCCGTCAGCCGCTTGGTCACGCCGCGGTAGCCGTAGAACGGCGTCTCGCACATGGCGACGACCGGGATACCCTGGATTTCGCCCGAACGGGCTTGAATGAGATCGAAGACGAATATATCCGGCACGTAATAGATCGAGGCGGTGGTGTCGCGCAGGTCGTCCAGCAGATTCATCACGCGCTTCACGTGGCGGATGGGCAGCGCAATGAAGATCACGTCGGTGCGATGTTGCTTGACGTAGGCGCCGAGATCCGTGAGCGGTCCGATGAGCTGCGCGTCGGATTCCATGCCGAGCCGGTCGGTGCTTCGATCGTCGAAGAACCCGGCCACCTCGAGGCGCATGCCCGGGTTCTTCTTCAGCCGCCGCGCGAGCTCGAGGCTCGAGCTGTTGTAGCCCGCAATGATGGCGATGCGTGCCTCGAAGGCGTTCATCAGGAAGCGGCGCATGAATTCATGCATGGCGAGCGTCGCCACGATCAGCACCACGGGCGTGCTCACCGCCCAGGTCAGAAACACGCGGCGCGGATAGTATTGGAGCGGCGATTTGGTCACGTAGGCGATGCCGAGCAGCACCGCCAGAATCAGGAACCAGCGAAACAGCACATCGACCACCGCCGATACGCGCGGCGAGGTCAATTGCGCGGTCACCTCGCGCGGCGGCTGGATCAGCACGAGGCACACCACCGCGACCACCACGATCCCGGAGGAGCGCAAATCGAACTGGCTGCCGAAGGCGATGATGGTCGCGTACAGCGAGAAGACGGCGACCAGCGCGGGCAGCACCGCTTGGGCGCCCGTCAACAAGGCGATCAAGAGACTTTGTCTGAAGTGGACCGGCTGAGTCATCTGGCATCCGTCGAACCGCGGCGCTCGCTCGTCAAGCTCTGCGAGCGTAGCGGAACTGCGACAAACTTATGGTGCATTATCGGTCAATTCCTGCCGTACTGCTCGAACCGGGTCGACTATTGTTAAACCGTGGGACGGCAATGCTATTCTAGTGTTGCATGACAAAGGTTCCATTACTCGATCTTAAGGCTCAGTACGCAGCCATCCGCGCCGAAGTCCTTCCGGTCATCGAAAGTGTATGTGAAGCCCAACAGTTCATTCTGGGGGAGCACGTGCGCGCGCTGGAAGCCGAGGTGGCACGGTACTGCGGTGCATCGGCGGGCATCGGTGTCTCCTCGGGGACCGATGCGTTGTTGGTGGCCTTGATGGCGTTCGGGATCGGCGCGGGCGATGAAGTGATCACTTCGCCGTTCACGTTCTTCGCGACGGCGGGCACGATAGCGCGCACCGGGGCGCGGCCGGTGTTCTGCGACATCGATCCCGAGAACTTCAATCTGTCCCCCGCGGCGGTCGAGACCTTCATCGAGCGGCAATGCCGCGTCGATCGGGGCGCCCTGGTCAACCGCTCCACCGGCGGTCGGATCCGCGCTCTCATGCCCGTGCATTTGTACGGCCAGGCCGCGGACATGGACCCGCTGGTGCGTATCGCCCGGCAACATGGTTTGCGCATCATCGAGGATGCCGCGCAGGCCATTGGCACGGAGTACACGGGCGGCGTGCGCGTCGGATCGATCGGCGACATCGGATGCTTCTCGTTCTTTCCGAGCAAGAATCTCGGCGCGTTCGGCGATGCAGGATTGTGCACCACCAACGATCTGGATCTGGCCGAGCACTTGCGGGTGTTGCGTGTGCACGGGGGCAAGCCCAAGTACTACCACGCGCTCATCGGCGGCAATTTCCGCATCGATGAGCTGCAGGCGGCGATCTTGCGCGTGAAGCTGAAGCATCTGGACGCCTGGACCGCAGCCCGGCAGCGACACGCTGCCTACTACACTGCGGCGTTCGAGCGGTCGGGTCTGGCGCCGCGCGTCATCACGCCGCGTGCGGTTGCGGGCGGCCGCCACATCTTCAATCAATACGCGATCCGCGCCGAGCGCCGCGACGCGCTTCGCGCCGCTCTCACCGATCGGGGGATCGGAACCGAGATTTATTACCCCGTGCCGCTGCATCTTCAGCAATGTTTTGCGTATCTGGGCCACCCGCGCGGTGATTTCCCCGAATCCGAGCGCGCCGCCGAAGAGACGCTGGCGTTGCCGGTGTATCCGGAACTCTCGCAGCCGCAGCTCGACCAGGTGGTCGCCGCTGTGGTCGATTTCTACAGCTGAGCTGCTGCGCGCGCCTCAGCTCTTCTTGAAGTCGTCCGGCTGCAGCTGATGGCGCGACAGCAGCTTGTAGAAATCCGTGCGGTTGCGTTTGGCGAGGCGCGCGGCCTGACTCACATTGCCGGTGGTGATCTGCAGGATTTGCGACAGATAGTTGCGCGTGAATTCATCGCGGGCCTCGTCGAAGGAGGGTAGCCGCGTCGGGTTGCCGCCGAGAGATTGTTGAACGAGCTCCGCGGTGATGATCGCGCCGTGTGACAGGGCGACGTTTTGCCGGACCACGTTGTAGAGCTGTCGCACATTGCCCGGCCATTCCGCCGTGGCGAGGAGTTCCACGGCTTCCGGGGCGTAGATCTTTCGCTGTCCGCTTTCCTTGGCGATCTGCTCGAGAAAGTGCGCCACCAGCAGCGGGATGTCCTCGCGCCGCCGGCCGAGCGCCGGCACTTCGATGTGCACCACGTTCAAGCGGTAGTACAGATCCTCGCGGAACTGGCCGCCCATCATCAATTGATGCAGATCCCGATGCGTGGAGGAGATGACCCGCACGTTGATGGCGATGGCCTCCGGACTTCCGACCGGACGGATGGTGTTCTCCTGCAGCACCCGCAGCAGCTTCACCTGCAGGCGCATCGGCATGTCGCCCACTTCGTCGAGCAGCAGCGTGCCGCCGTCGGCGGTCTCGAAGACACCTTTTTGCGAGCGGGTCGCGCCCGGGATCGAACCTTTCTCGTGCCCGAACAGCTCCGACTCCAGCAGATTCTCGGCCATGGCGCTGCAGTTGACGCAGGCGAACGGTTTGTTACGGCGCGGGCTGGCCTCGTGGATGGCGCGTGCCAGGATCTCCTTGCCGGTTCCGCTCTCGCCGGTGATCAGCACCCGCGCATCGGTGCCCGCGACCATGTTGGCCTGAGCCAGCTTGTCCTCCATGAGCTGGTTGCGGGTGATGATGTTGGCGCGCCAGTCCTCGGCGACGTGTGCGAAGCCGGACACCTTGAGCGCTTTCTGCACGTTGTCGAGCAGGTCCTGCTTGTCCACCGGCTTGGTCAGGAAGCCGAATGCGCCGCTCTGGGTGGCATGCACGGCGTCGGGAATCGTGCCGTGCGCGGTGAGGATGATGACCTTGAGTCCCGGCCAGCGGCTTTGCAGCTCCTTGAGCAGGCCGATGCCGTCCATTTGGTCCATGCGCAGGTCCGTGATCACCAGGTCGGGCCGAAAGCGTGTGCAGGCGGAGAGCGCGGCGGCAGCGCTCTCCACGGCCTCGACCTCGTAATTCTCGGCACGCAGCCGGATGGTGAGCAGGCGCAGCAGGCCGGGGTCGTCGTCGACCACGAGAATCCGCGCTTTGCGCTTCTGGGTGGAGGCGCTGTCGCGCGCGCTCGGTTGCAGCCCGAAAGACAGGGGGGTGGTTGAAGCTATCGAATAAGCATTCACTGGCGTCTCTCCGGTGGAATCATCGCGGCTCATCAGGGCGTGTGAGGCGGCTCGCTCGTCCCGCGATCGTTAATAGACCGCTCGATATGCGTCACCGCGTCGAGCTTCGCGTGGGCCTCGTCCAGCGCCTTGCGCAGACGGGCGTTATCGTCCGATTCGGCCTGCAGCCGACGGTTGGCCGCCTGCAGCTTATCCTTGGAGTCGTGCAGCGCCTCGTCCCGCAGCCGCTGATTCTCGGTCTGCAAAACCAGTCGCTGGTCGACCTCTTGCAGCTCCACCAGCGCCAATAGGCGCTCATCTGGGAGCAGAGTCTCAGGCCTGACCAGCAGTTCCGACAACTGTCGCTGTGCAGCGACGGGGTCGGAGCCGCTATGGCCGGGTATGGCCAGGGCGAGGGCGTATTTGAGCCGGTTGCTGGTGGTCGGTGCCAGCGAGGCGGCGTCCTTCGCGGACTGAAAAAGCTCTGCCTGCCGCGCTGGATCGCCCTTCGGCAGGGCGCTCATGAGGTCGAGAAGCGGGGCGATCGGGCCCGATTCGGGCTTGTGCTCGGGTTCGGGCGGCGGCGCCTTGGCGCCCGACGAGCCGCCCATCTCGGCGCAGCTGCAGAGGGCGCAGAGCGTGAGGGCGCAGAGGGCGGAGCGTCCCAGCTTAAGCCGCATGAGCCTTTTCACGTTGGACGGGCGGCGCATGGCGCAGCGGCAGACGCACGCGGAAATGCGCGCCGCCGGCCGGCGCCTCGAGGATTTCGATGCTGCCGCCGTGCGCATTGACGAACTCGGTCACCACGGAAAGGCCGATCCCCGTGCCCTTGACGTGGCCGCCTTGGGGGGTCTTTCCCTGGTAGAAAGCCTCGAAAATGCGGTTGCGCTCATCGAGCGGAATTCCCGGGCCGGAATCCATCACGTCGAGCACCAGCTGCTCCCGCTCAGCCCGAGCGTGGATCGAGATCGTCCCTCCGCGCGGTGTGAACTTGATCGCATTCGACAGCAGATTGTCAAGGATGAGGCGTACTTTGCCGCGGTCCGCGAGCGGCGTGAGATCCTCCACCTGCACGTCGAGCCGCACGCGCTGCGCGACCAAGGTGAGCTGTTGATTCTCCAGGACCGACTTGATCAGCGGACGCAATTTGAACTCCGACACCTCGAGGCCCACGCTTTTGGCCTGCCAGGCGCTGAACGACAACAAGTTTTCGATCAGTCTTTGAAGCTTCATGCCGTTCTCGCGCAAAATGCCCGCCACCTCGCGTTGAGCGCTTTGCAGCTCACCGACTGCCCCGTCCATCAATAGTTCGGTTCCCTCGCGAATATTCGCGAGAGGCGTCTTCAGTTCATGCGACATATGTCGCAAGAATCGATTCTTTTCCTGGGCAAGTTCGAGAAGTCTGACGCGAAGCCACTCGAGCTGCGCCGCCAGGCGCTCGAGATCGGCGGGACCGCGGATGACGATGGGCCGCGAGAAGGTGCCGCGGCCGAGCTCGCTGATGGAGCGGTCGATGGCCCGGATGGGCCTGCCGAACAAATACGTGAACACGCCGACCACGGCGAGGGTCATCGGCACCAGGAGGAGCGTGCGCCAGAAAAGGTTTTGTTGCGCCAGCTCGGCTGATTTCTGTAAAGCCGTGAGGTCATGGTCGATCTGGCCGCTGACGCGGCTCGAGATCCGGGTCGCCAGATCCGACATCTGTGCGTAGGAGTTCACCAGATCGCTCATGCGCGGCGAGTTCGGCGTCGCCGCCTTGATCTCCTCCCGCGCGTGCTCGGCGTCGCCCTTGAGCTCACGCAGATCCGATTGCGCCTGCGCATCGAGCGGCAGGGTGAGCAATTCGTCGAGCGTGTTCTCGAGCAGCGAGTGATTGCGGGCGTAGCCCTCCAGGAGCTCGTTGTTCGGCAGGATCTGATAGAGCCGCGCCGTGCGCTCGAGCGAGGCGATCTCGACGAACATGCGCTGATTGTTGCGGGTGCTCTGCACGCCGCGCACCACCAATTGCTCGCTGCGGCTCGACATGCGGTTCATCTGCACGGCGGCATTCACGATCGCGAACAGCAGCGGCGCTGCGACGATCGTGAAGCCGATCAGCATGAGGCCGCTCAATGACTTGGGTCGGGGCAATCGCATGGCGGGCATTCTAACGTAAGGGGCGCGGCGCGGAGCGACGGCGTCATATCTGTAGAATTCCCGCATGACCACCGAAGCACCCTATTCCGAGCTCTCGCCCGAGGCCGTGTTGGACGCGATCGAGGCGGTGGGGTTCCGCTGCGACGGGCGCGTGCTGGCGCTCAACAGCTACGAGAATCGGGTCTACCAGGTGGGCGTCGAGGATGCCGACCCCGTGGTCGCGAAGTTCTACCGGCCCGGCCGCTGGAGCGATGCCTCGATCCGCGAAGAGCACGCATTCGCCGCCGAGCTTACCGCCCAGGAGATACCGGTGGTGGCGCCTCTGTCCCACCAGGGGCAGACCCTGCATTTTCATGGGGGCTATCGCTACGCGGTGTTTCCGCGCCGGGGCGGCCGCTGGCCCGAGCTCGGAACGGCGCACGAGCGCGAGTGGGTGGGGCGGTTCCTGGGCCGGATTCATGCGGTGGGCCGTGCGGCTCCCTTCCGTGAGCGGCCGCAACTCAGCATCCAGGATCTCGGACGCGGCGCGCGCGATTTCGTGCTCGACGGCAACTGGATGCCCGACTATCTGGCCGACAAATACGAGGATCTCACCGAGGCATTGCTCGAGGAGGTGGAGACTCACGCCAACGGCTGGCGGGGCACCACGACCGGGCGCATCCTCGGGGACTGTCATCGGGGCAATATCCTCTGGACCGATGCGGGTCCGCATTTCGTGGATCTCGACGATTGCGTGACCGGCCCCGCGATCCAGGACCTCTGGATGCTGATCGCGGGAAACCGCGAGGAAATGGCTGTGGAACTCGGCGATCTGTTGCGGGGGTACGAGCAGTTCCTGCCCTTCAACCGACGCGAGTTGGCATTGATCGAGCCGCTTCGAGCGCTGCGCATGATCCACTATTCGGCGTGGCTCGCCAGACGTTGGGACGATCCCGCCTTTCCGCAGGCTTTTCCCTGGTTCGGGGCCCCGCGCTACTGGGAGGAGCATTATCGCGCGCTCGAAGATCAGCTCATCCAGGTGCAGGAGCCGCCGCTCGAGTTGTGAACAGGGTCGTATGTGAGGATCATCCTCTGAAGGATCATAGGTACCACATGAAACTCAGAACATTCACCCTGTGTGTGCTTGCCCTGACGGCCGCCTGCCAACGCGAATCCGGTGAGGCCCAAAGCCATAAATCTGCGGTTCGGCACGCGGCGCCGGTTGCGGTGCAGCGCGGGCCGACGGTGGAGGAACTGACCGCGGGAATGGTTGAGGCCAGCACCCAGGGCAAGTCGCAGGCTCCGGTGGGGCTCAAATTCGACCTGCTGGGCAGGCCCGTGCGGGGCGAGCCGCTGGAAATCGCGATCGCCCTTCTGCCTAAAGAGCCGGCCGAGCCGGCGACCGTCGAGGTGAGCGGACCGGAAAGCCTGCAGATGCTTGCCGGCGAGAACAAGTTCGAGTTTTCCTCGGTGGAGCCGGCGCAGGTCTACCGGCGCAACATCCGTTTGACACCGATGGCGGAGGGTGTCTTCCTGTTGACCCTGACCGTCAATTTGAAGCACGATCAGCTGGCGGATACGCGGGTGTTCTCGCTGCCTGTGATCGTGGGGGCGACCGCGCCGCCGGCGCCGGCCTCGTCCGGGAACCCGCCGCCCACGCCTCCCGCTTCGCCGACGAGCTGAATCTCGCGGGCGCCGTGTCGCGCTAAAACCTTCGGCAGGCGGATTGGGTTAGGCCTATAATGGGCGGTTTCGTCCTCACGCTTCAAGGCCCCCGTGTCGCCCCAACTCCGCAACATCGCCATTATCGCGCACGTCGACCATGGGAAGACCACCCTCGTCGATCAGCTCCTGCGCCAGTCCGGCACGCTCGATGCTCGCAAGGATCTGCAGGAGCGGGTAATGGACTCGAACGTCCTCGAGCGTGAGCGCGGCATCACGATTCTCGCCAAGAATACGGCGATCAACTGGGGCGACTATCGGATCAACATCGTCGACACGCCCGGCCACGCGGATTTCGGCGGCGAGGTGGAGCGAGTGCTCGCCATGGTCGATTGCGTGCTGCTGCTGGTCGATGCGGTCGACGGCCCCATGCCGCAAACCCGGTTCGTCACTCAAAAGGCGTTCAAGCACGGCCTTCGGCCCATCGTGGTGATCAACAAGATCGACCGCGACGAGGCCCGTCCCGGCTGGGTGCTCGATCAGACCTTCGACTTGTTCGATCGGTTGGGCGCCACCGACGAGCAATTGGACTTCCCCGTCATTTACGCCTCGGCACTGCGCGGCTTCGCGGGCCTCGACTCGACGGTGCGCGAGGGCGACATGCAGCCTTTGTTCAAGACCATCGTCGACCATTGCCCGCCGCCGGATGTGGACGTGGACGGTCCGCTGCAGTTGCAGGTCACCTTGCTCGACTACTCGAGCTATGTCGGGGCCATCGGGATCGGCCGCATCAAGCGCGGCACGTTGCGCCGCGGCATGGCGGTGACGGTCGTCGACCGCGCGGGGCGCCAGCGCTCCGAGCGGATTTCCCAAATACTCGGTTTTCACGGTCTGACCCGCGTCGAGATCGAGAGCGCGAGCGCCGGCGACATCGTAGCATTCGCCGGTATTGCGGAGCCGAAGGTTTCTGACACCTTGTGCGACCCGGCGAACGTCGAGCCGTTGCCGAGCCTCACGGTCGATGAGCCGACCATCAGCATGACCTTCGAGGTGAACACTTCGCCGTTCCTCGGGCGCGAGGGAAAATTTGTCACCAGCCGCCAGATCCGCGAGCGGCTCGAGCGCGAATCGATCCACAACGTGGCGCTGCGCGTGGAGCCCACCGCCGATCCGGACAAGTTCGTGGTGTTCGGCCGGGGCGAACTGCACTTGGGCGTGCTGCTCGAGAACATGCGTCGCGAAGGCTATGAGCTCGCGGTATCGCGCCCCCGCGTGGTGATCAAACAGGTCGACGGAGCGGCGCACGAGCCCTACGAACAGGTCACGGTCGATGCCGACAGCGAAGCGCAGGGCGACATCATGCAGGCGCTCGGCAGCCGCGGCGCGGAGCTCAAGGACATGCAGGCGGACGGGCGCGGCCGGGTGCGCCTCGACTACATGATTCCCTCGCGCGGGTTGATCGGGTTTCAGACCGAATTCCGCACCATGACCCGCGGCACCGGATTGTTGCACCACGTGTTCGACCACTACGGCCCGGTCTTGCCGCGCGACTTGGGCCAGCGGCCGCAGGGCGTGCTGATCGCCAACGGTCAGGGAGTGGCGCTTGCCTACTCGCTGTTCAGCCTGCAGGAGCGCGGCAGGCTCTGCATCGGCCCGGGCGAGGAAGTCTACGAGGGCATGATCATCGGTCTCAACAACCGCGACAATGATCTGGTGGTCAACCCGCTGAAGGGCAAAAAACTCACCAATATGCGCGCCGCCGGCAAGGACGAGAACGTGGTCCTGACCCCGCCGATCCGCTTCTCGCTCGAGCAGGCGATGGAGTTCATCGACGACGACGAACTGATCGAGATCACCCCCACGTCCGTGAGGCTGCGCAAGCGCAATCTGAAGGAACTCGACCGCAAGCGCTCGGGTCGCGAAACGGTCGACCAGAGCGCGTGATTATTTAACCGATTATTGGGCGAACCGAGACGCCCGTCACACCGCCGCTGCGGGATCTCCCTAACATTCAGGCTTGGAACTGCGCATACGCGCAATGCGCTTGGACGCGCGTCGCCCGGCTGCGCCGGCGATTGAGTGCGGGAGACCCGAAAACTTGTCACGCGATATCGCGGCTGCCCTTTTCACGCCTGTCCCGGAGAGCCTGAACCGGCTGCTCGAACGCCAATTGGCCGAGGCGGGGGGGCGCGGCGATCTTGATTTCAACGTGCTCCTCGCCCTGGTGAGCGCGCAGTACGATCGCATGGATTCGGAGCGGCGCGGCATCGTGCGCTCCATGCAGCTCATGTCGGACGAGGCCCAGGCGCTCACGCGCGAGATCCGCGAGCAGAGCGCGACCCATCTGCAGGCGATTCTCGACAACGTCAAGGACGCCATCGTCACGGTCGACGACCGTGGCCACATCGAGACCTTCAACCCCACCGGCGAGCGCATCTTCGGCTTCGCGCAGCCGGAGATCCTGGGCCGCACGCTCGACTATCTCCTGACCGAGTTGGACGCCGGCGGGCTGCTTGCCTTTCTCGAGCGCTGCGCGGCGAAGATCGACGACACGCACGTGGATTTGGCCGCACACCAAACCTGGGGCAGGACCAAGGACGGCACCCGCGTTGCGCTGGAAATCGCGGTGAGCAAGGCGAGTCTGAATCGCCGCGACGGCTACATCGTGTGCATTCGCGACATCACCGAGCGCCATCTCGCCGAGCAATCCATGCGCGAGAGCGAGGCGCGTTACCGCACGTTGGTCGAGAATGCTCCGGAGGCGATCCTGGTGTTCGACGTCGACAGCGGACGTTTCGTGGATGTGAACGACAACGCCTGCCGGTTCTTCAAGACCGATCGCGCGACGCTGCTCGCGAGCGGGCCCGATAAGATCACGCCGCTTCGCCAGGCCGACGGCAGCCCCTCGTTCGGTGTGGCGCGCGGCTACATCGACGGAGCCTTGTCCGGCCAAACCCCGGTGTTCGAGTGGATCCACTGCGATTCGCTCGGCCAGACCATGCCTTGCGAAGTTCGCTTCGTGCGCCTGCCGAGCTCCAACCGTCGCCTGATCCGGGCAAGCATCACGGACATCACGGAGCGCAAGCGCGCCGAGGCGATCGCGGCGGGCGAGCGTCGCGTGTTCGAGAAGATAGCGGCGAATGCGCCGCTCATCATGGTTCTCGAGGCCATCGGCGAAGTCATAGAACGCGTGGTTTTGGGCGGCCGCTGCGCCATCAGCTTGTTCGATCCGGAGCGGCAGGTGCTCTCCTTCGGCGTTGCACCGAGTCTGCCGCGCGAGTTCGTGGCCGCGATGGATCGAACGCCGATCGGCATCCGCTTCGGCTCCTGCGCCGCGTCCGTGTATCTGTCGCGCCAGGTGACGGTCGCCGATATCGAGTCCGATGCGCTCTGGGAATTTCGCCGCGACGCCGCGGTCTTTGCGGGATTGCGCGCCGCGTGGTCCGCACCGATTCTCGCCTCCGACGGGCAGGTGCTCGGCACCTTCTCGGTCTATCAGCGCCAAACAGGGGTGCCTTCGGCACGCGATCACGAGCTCATGTCGCGCATGACACAGATCGCGGGCATCGCCATCGAACGGCGCGGCGCCGAGAATGCGTTGCGCGAGAGCGAGGCGAAATTTCGCGGCTTGTTCGAGGGCGTGATGGAAGGGGTGTACCGGACCACCCGCAGCGGCAGGGTGCTGGTCGCGAATCCGGCCTTCGTTCAGATGCTGGGGTTTTCCTCGGCGGAGGAGATCTACCAGGTTCCCGCCGCCTCGCTCTATTGGTACCCCACCGATCGCGACACCTACGTGAGACGCATGGAGAGCGAGGGGGAGGTGCGCAACGATGAGTACGTAATGCGGCGCAAGGACGGCAGCATGATCGTGGTGGTGGATAACGGACGGGTGGTGCGCGACAAGCACGAGCGGATCATCGGTTACGAGGGCACGATCGCCGATATCACCGAGCGCAAGAAAGCCGAGACCGCCGTGTTCCAGGCAAAGGAGCGCGCCCAGGTCACGCTGCAATCGATCGGCGATGCGGTGATTACCACGGATTCGGAGGGACGCATCGACTACATGAATCCGGTGGCGGAGAGCCTGACCGGTTGGGAGAACCGCGAAGCGCAGGGCCGGCTGATGGGCGAGGTGCTGACCGTGGTCGATGAGAGCACGCGCGAGGCCGGCGAAAGCCCCATCATGCGGTGCCTTCGCGAGGGGCAGGTGCTCGGGCTCACGCAGCACACCGTGCTCATCGCCCGGCGCGGCCAGGAAATCGCCATCCAAGACTCGGCGGCGCCGATTCGCGACCGCGCCGGCAATCTGATCGGCGCGGTCATGGTGTTTCATGACGTAAGCAAGGAGCGGCGGCTGCACCGGGCGCTTCATTACCAGGCGAGCCACGATGCGCTCACCGGCCTCATCAACCGGCGTGAGTTCGAGAACCGGCTCACCGCGGCGGTGGAAAGCGCGCGCCACGAATCGGGCTCGCGCCAGGCACTGTTGTATCTGGATCTGGACCAATTCAAGCTCGTCAACGACACCTGCGGGCACCCGGCGGGCGATCAGCTGCTGCGGCAGATCACCGGACTTCTTCAGTCCCGGGTGCGCAACGGCGACACGCTCGCGCGGCTGGGCGGCGATGAGTTCGGCATCCTGCTCGCGAGCTGTTCCCTCGATCAGGCGCTGCGGGTGGCCGAACAATTGCGCCAGGCGATTCGCGACTACCGCTTCATCTGGCAGGATGGCGTGCTGGCGGTCGGCGTGAGCATCGGCATCGTGGAGATCACCCCCGATACCCCCACCGTCGCGAGCGTGATGAGCGCGGCGGACGTCGCCTGCTACTCGGCGAAGGATTTGGGCCGCAACCGCGTGCAGCTCTACAAACCCGACAACATGCCCGAACGCCATCGGGAAATGCACTGGGTATCGAAGCTCACCCGGGCGGGCGATGAGGGACGTTTCGAGCTCTTCTATCAGCCGATCGTGCCCATCGGCGGTAATGCGGGCGGACGCGAGCACTTCGAACTCATGCTACGGCTGCGCGACGAATCCGGCGGGCTGGTGGCACCGGCTGAGTTCATACCCGCTGCCGAGCGCTACAACGTCATGCCCTCGATCGATCGGTGGGTCGTGCGCCAGGCCCTCGATCGCGTCGTGCATCGTCCCGCCTCGGGAGTCAAGCCATACACGATCGCGGTCAATCTTTCCGGCACCTCGCTCAACGACGAGCGCTTCCTGGAATATCTCATCGCGGAGCTCTCTGCGCTCGAGCTCGTGCCCGGTGCGGTGTGCTTCGAGATCACCGAGACGGCGGCCATCGCAAACCTCGGCAACGTGGTTTATTTCATGCGCGAACTCAAGGCCCGCGGGTGTCATTTCGCGCTCGATGACTTCGGCAGCGGCCTCTCATCGTTCATGTACCTGAAGAACCTGCCGGTCGATTATCTCAAGATCGATGGACAGTTCATCGAGAACGTCACCCGGGACCCGGTCGACCGCAGCATGGTCGAGGCGATCAGCCAGGTCGGCAAGGCGATGGGGATTCAAACCATCGCCGAGCGCGTCGAATCGGCGGAAGTGCTCGCGGAACTCGGACGTTTGGGAATCGGCTATGCCCAGGGCTTTCACATCGCCAAACCGCGGCCGACCTCCGAATTCCCCTACGCCAGGTGAGGTGAAGCGGCGCTTGGGCTCAGGGCACGACGTGCGAGGCGCCGAGATCCTTCCATTCGTAGCGCGGGACCTGAACCCATTGACCGTCCTTGAGCTCCGGCACTTTGTGCACTTTCGCCTGGTCCACCGACATCACCCCGTCCTTGTCGTTGACCCAGAAATCGATGTCGTAGATTTCATCTTTGGTGCCCACGGCGCGAAAATCCGTGCAGGCGAAATAATGTCCGTCGCCGTCGAGCTGTCGTACCGGTTGATGCGTATCGACGAACTCGAGGTTGAGTTCCTTGCCGGTCTTGTCGTCCTTGATCTTGAATACGCCGTTGTTCTTCGCGGCCTCGAGCATTGCATTGCGCTCGACCGCGGACATGACCTCCCAGCCGCGCTTGGTGGCCAGGTGACCGGGATGCTCCGAGGCGGGAATCCACCACCAGGGGACCGGCTGGCGCGCCATCAGGGTCCACTCGGAGTCCACCTGGAGCGGGGCCTTGTAGATGCGCGTCTCCTGTATCTGCAGCTCATTGCCGACGGGCACCACCCAGAAATCGATCAAGTATTTCTTCCGGGGGTCGGCGGCATCGTGGAATTTCACGTCGGGGAAGAAACCGTAGCCGTCGATGGTGCGGGTAAAATCGATGCCGTCGAGCGCGAGCCTCAGATGGTCTCCGTTCAGGGCATCGTCCAGCGGAAATACCCCGCCGTTTGACTTGAGCTTTGCGTCGATCGCCTGCTTGACCACAGTTTCTGCATCGCCCGCGACGAAATTCTGCATGGCCGTCTCGGTCGCCTCCACGTTGCCGGCGGCCATGAACTCGCGTGCGCGCGCGAGCTTTTCGGTGGGGTTTTGCAAGAATGACTTCTGGGCGTCGGTATTGCTGAAGCAATAGCGCTTGCCGTCTTTATCGGTCCAGGTGATCGAACAAGTGGTGCTCACGTGGCGTCCTTCCGCCAGAGCCTCAGCGCATTGGCCGCCGAATTCAGCGTTCGCGGGGGAGATGGACACGTCCGCGGCGAATGCGCCGCCGCACAGCAAAATCGCTGCGCGAAGCGCGTGGACGCAATACGAGTGGGCACAGGATCCGGGCGACATGCAGCAACTCCCCTCGAGGCGCGGCCGAAACCGGCAGGCCGACGGGCTAATCTACGGCTTGCGGCGCGAGGTTTCCATAGGCACGATGCCGCAGCATGCGCAACGTTCAGGCACTGGCGGCGATGCTGGTCGCGGCCTCTCTGGTGTCAGCTTGCGCCGCCACCGGATCATCCAGGGCTCCGCCGCCGCCTGCCGGCACCGCGCCGACCACGCTTTACGTCGCGCGTCGAAGCTGGCATATCGATGTGGGCTTTGCAGTGCAGGCCCTGTCGGCGCCGCTCGCCGCCATCGCCTCGCGGGAATTTCCGCGCGCGCGCTATGTATTTTTTGGCTTCGGCGACCGGCATTACCTCTTATCGAAGGATCGCAATGCACCGCTATTGCTGGAGGCTCTTTGGCCCGGGCCTGGGCTGATCTTGGTCACTGAAATCGAGGTGCGCCCGGCGCAGGCGTTTGGCGCAGCCAATGTGGTCGAAATTCCGCTCGAGCCCGGGCAGGCGCTCGCCGTGGGAGAATTCATCGGGCAGTCGCTGGCGCACCACGCCGATGGCACCGTCGCGCCTTCCGGACAAGGTCCTTATGAAGGCAGCGCCTACTTCGATGCGGTGGCGCGCTATTCCGGATTCCACACGTGCATCACTTGGGCGGCCGAAGCATTGCGGTCGGCGGGGTTGCCGATACGCAGCCGGTTCACACTGGTCGCGGGACAGCTCTGGCACCAAGTTTTAAGGCTTCGCCAACCGGCCGCCTTGATCGCTTCGCGCGGCGGCGGCCGAGCCGTCGCTGGCTCAATCACACGGCGGCGGATTGCCGTTTTGGCAGATCACGGTCGTGCCGCTGCCCTGCGGGACGACGACGGTGGTTCTGGCAGGCGCAGGCGGGCTGCTGCTGCTGATGCAACCGGCGAGTAATCCTGCGGCACATACCGCGCTGAATAGCACCTTCATGAGCGACTCCTGTTCGTTGGGGACGAGTCATATCGCAAAACGAATTCTGAGGTTCCGGCATTCCGCTTGGCAGAAGCGGAGCGCGCGTGGCAGTGTCGTCCCCTGTCCTACAGTGCGCCGCAGCAGCCGCGCTCATCCAGTAGATGGCAGCGCGGACTACTGGATTTACCGCGCGCCGGCCGCCGCGTAGAGTTTGCACATGCCGCGCAATTTCCTAGGTCATCAGCCGCTCAAGGGGCGCGGCGCCGCATCCAATCCCACGGGCCGATTTGACGCGCTGTCGGTCGAAAAAATGCATGACGGCTGGTACCAGGACGAAACGCCCGACAGCGTGGCGGAAACGGTCCTGCCGGATCGCGCCCGCGGCATCATCTCCACCAACGATTCGCCGGACGTGGGTTTCGAGCAGTCCATCAATCCGTACCGAGGCTGCAGCCACGGCTGCGTTTATTGCTTTGCGCGGCCGAGCCATGCGTTTCTCGGGCTCTCGCCCGGGCTCGATTTCGAGACCAAGCTGTTCTACAAAGCGGACGCGGTCCAGCTGCTCGAGGCCGAGCTCGCCAAGCCCAAGTACACTTGCAAGCCGATCGCGCTCGGCATCAACACGGACGGCTACCAGCCGCTCGAGAAAAAACTCGAGGTGACGCGAAGCATTCTCGCCGTCCTCGCGCGCTGCCGGCATCCCGTGACCATCGTCACGAAAAGTGCGCTCGTGCTGCGGGACCTGGATCTGCTCCAGGACCTCGCCAAGGATCGACTGGTGTCGGTGATGGTCAGCATCACCTCGCTCACCGATGAGATCAAGCGCACGCTCGAGCCGCGCACTGCGTCGCCGCTGGCGCGCTTGCGGGTCGTCAATCAGCTCTCCCGGGCGGGTGTTCACGTGGGGGTGCTGGTCGCGCCGGTCATCCCGGCGATCACCGACCACGAAATGGAGGATATCCTGAAGGCCTCGGCCGAGGCGGGGGCACGCTCGGCCGGCTACGTGCTGCTGCGATTGCCGCATGAGTTGAAGCTCATCTTTCGCGAATGGCTCGCGGATCACTATCCGGATCGCGCGGCACACGTCATGTCGTTGATCAATCAAGCGCGCGGCGGCAAGGACTACGATTCGGAGTTCGGCGTGCGCATGAGGGGAACGGGCGCCTATGCGGATCTGCTGCGCGCGCGTTTCGATCTTGCCGTGCGTAAGCTGGGCCTCGAATCCTCGGAGGGCCGCTACGAGCTCGATTGCTCCAAATTTCGGCCGCCGGTTCCGGCGGGCGGGCAGATGTCGCTCGGCCTCTGAGAGTCGCCGGGCCCTGGCGAACGGGAGCCAGTTAGCGGGGGACGAAAAACTCGCTATACGACTGGATGCGATCGTCGCGGATCTCCAGCAGGTCGACGAGTTCGGTGGGTACCGTCACACCGGTGACCTTCGAGAAAATATTGACCCGCCAGTGCGCCGAGACTCGCGGTCCTTCGATCACGAGAGAAATCAGATGATAGTCGGTCAGCCGGAATACTTTGGCCATCATGGCGAGCCACGGTCGAAAGTCCGCCAAACTCTCGGCGCGAATCGCGATGGGCTTGTCCGCGCTCGCTCCGGCGATTTCGAATCGGCCGTGATCCGCGAATAGGCGGCACATGCCCGCGAGGTCTCCTGCGAGGCGGGCGATGTGCAGGTCGCGCACCATGCGTTCTGCTGCGGCGCGTTCGGTCACTCGATTGCTCCCGGGTCAGTCAGCGCGGCTCGAATCTCCGCACCCATCTTCTCCAATGCCGTGCGGGCGTATGGGATGACCGCACCCAGCCCATAAAAAAGATGGATCATTCCCGGGTGGCAAGTATAGGCCAGCCCCGATCCGGATTGGCTCAGTCGCCGGAAATAATCTTGACCCTCATCGCGCAAGGGGTCGAACTCGGCGGTGTGCACGATCGTCGGCGGCACCCCCGAGAGGTCCTCGGCGAGGAGCGGTGAGATCCGCGGGTCCTGGGGATCCGCGCCGCGGGGCGCGTAATACGCGAGGTCGTGGTCGAGCGTGTCCTGGTCGATCAAATACCCCGACACGAAATCGGCACGCGAGCCGGTACGGCGGCTGTAGTCGAGGATTGGGCAGATCAGCAACTGCAGCGCGGGCCGCGCGTCACCGGATCGTGCGAGCGCGTGGCAGGCGGCCGCGACCAGCGTGCCGCCCGCCGAGTCGCCGCAGACCCCGAGCCGCGTGACATCGATGCCAAAATCCGCCGCGTGCGAGCCGACGTAGGCGATGGCTGCCGTCGTGTCGTCGAGACCGGCAGGGAAGGGGTGTTCGGGCGCCAGCCGATAGTCCACCGCAATGATGCGGCACCCGCCCCAATGGCACAGGGCTCGGGCGATCGAGGCGTGGGTGTCGAGCGAGCCGGCGACCAGTCCACCCCCGTGAAAATAGGTCAGGCCCGGCAGCAAACCTGCCGCAACCCGCATCGGCAGGCTTTCCGGGTGAGGACTGTATATGCGGGCGTTGAGCGGACCTGTGGGACCCGGGAGCGTCGCCTCCTCGATGTGTCCGATGGGCGCGCCCGCAGGCACTCCCACCCCACCGAATTTCATGAGCTCGATGAGCTGCGCCCGGCGTTGAGGCACGCTCACCGTTCGCGCGTTCGGCGGATTACCCGCCGCCAAGGCATCCAGGAATCGCTTGACGCGCGGATCGAGCGGCATCCAGGAGTCGGGGCCGAACCGCTCTACAGCGCGAGCGCGCGCCGTGTCACCGCCGGCCAGCGTTGCAGATCAATCCCGAGATTCGCGAACATGGCGACCACCAGCCGGTCGATGCCGAACGCGACGCAGCTCGTGTGAGCCGGCTCGCCCTGGTGATCGTTCATGCTCCAGACGTGACCGAAGTGATCCCGGTGATAGTTGAAGCTCATGCACGCCGTGGGCGTCGCGCCCGCGTAATAGGGGATGAGCATTTCGAACTTGAGCGCCTGCTGGCGTTGACTGACCGCCATCATCTGGCCGACCCGGCCGAAGAACGGATCGCTTGCCACATCGATCGTATGCGGCAGCGACAGATCGGCCGCGATGGCGGGCGCGCGCGCGAGCCACCGCTCGCGGTACTCGAGGATTTCTTGCGGCGAGCCGATGCGCACGAACTCGCGCATGCGGAACGACTGCAGCCGGTCCAGGCTTTTCGAGGGTTCATGCCGGAACACGTCCGCCTCGATGTCGAATTGCAATCCGCCGGGGGGCAGCGGGCCACGGGCCGCGGCAATCGGATAAACGGGGTAGCAGGCGGCAGGCGAGAGCACCAGGTCCGAGGCGGAGAGCGACTCGGTCCAGTCGCCGCCTTCTTCCTGCCGGTCGGCGGCGGCCCTGATCGAGGACTCGCTGCCGTGCAAAGCGCACACGCATCCCAGAAGATTGGGGAAGCTCTTGAGATATCCGGACTTCTCGAGCTGCTTGCGGCTCATCACCGGCGGGAACCGCATCACCTCGGCCTCGGGCTCTCGCAGGCGGGTGATGTAACCCTCGAGCCGTTCGGTGATGTCGACGTAGAGGGCGCTGCGGGCATACACGCCGTCGACGGCCATCGACCTGAACAAGGCGGGTGCAAGATGCGCGAGCGGGTCGGACGTATCGGCCGCCGACGCGGCATTCGGAGCGTTCACTTAAGTGCGGTCCCCTGTTGACTCAGCCACTGACCGTGGTGGGTAACGATGTCATCACCGACGTCATCGCGAGATTGGCGAGGATGCGATCGTTGTTGATCATGAGCGGCGCCGACAGGACATCGCGCAAATGACGGCCGATGCTGAACTCGCTGTCATTGCGAAATCCCGACAGGCCGCAAGCGCGCAGCGCCGCGAGCACCGTCTCCACCGCGAGCTCCGAGGCCTGAACCTTGGTGAGCGTGATCATCGATTGAAACTCGAGCGCGCTGACGGCTTTCTCGTCGGACATGGCCAGCTGATAGCTGCGCATCGCCGAATTCAGCACGCTTCGCAGCGTGCGCAGCGAGGATGCCGCCTTGGTGAAATGCGCGGCCCCCGGCGGCATCTGACCGCCCGAGCTGCGCAAGGCATTGCGGATGAAGGCCTGAGCCTTGATGGTGGCGGCCGCGGCGATGCCGGCCCAGACGGATCCCCACAGGATATGAGCATGCGGCACCATGGTCTGCGCATGGATCTTCTCATACGGTTCGGACATCACCTGCTGCACAGGGGCTCGCACGTGCAGCGCGAATCCTTCGCTGTGCGTGCCGCGCATGCCGAGCGTGTCCCAGGATTGCACCCGATCCAGGGTGTAATCCTTCTTGAGCAATACCAACAGCACCTGATCCGACGGGGCCGCATCCGCGGCGCGTCGCGCCGTCGTGACCAGACCGTCCGCCTCCACAGCGTATGAGATGACCGTCGCCTTGCGCTCGAGCGTGATCTCCTCGCCCACGTGCTCGATCGCCGCTTCGCTCGCTCGCACGTTGCCTCCCGCCTGACCTTCGGTGGTCGAGGAGGCCATCAAGAGTTGCTCGCCCACGATCTGCTTGAGTATCCGCTCCAGCGTCGCGTTGCCCTTGGAATGGCGGATGATGCAAGCCATCTTGATTTGGTGCATCGCGAAAATCAGCGCCGTCGAGGCACAGGCTTGACCCAGAATGAAGCAAATATCTGCGAGTTCGGCGACCGTCGCGCCCTCGCCGCCGAGCGAGGCAGGCACCATGATGCCGAGCAGCCGCTGCTTGCGCAGCTCGGCGAAAGCCTCGGCGGGAAAGCGCGCGGCCGAATCAACCGCCGCGGCATGCTGAGCGGCCGCCTCGGCGGCAATCCGTGCTCGCGCCGCATAAGCCCCGGTGCCGGTGCTCAAGATCTGGGCGCCGGGAGTCGAAAGTCGTTGGGCTTCCATAGGTTCTCGATTGACTGGTGGGTCATGGCTAAAGAGCACGCATTATGCAGAGCGACCCGCCGTGCCCGACAGGTCATCCCGGAAATATTCTCGGTTGGTGACATAGTCCGCTGAAATACAGGCGATATGTAAACTTCGACGATGGTTGAGCGACACGGTATGATTCGCGGTCTTTGCTGCAGGAGACCGATCGAGTGGAAACGCCGCCTGACGAAGTGTGCAACCGGCTGATAGCGCTGGTCAAGCAGGTTTCCGGCTCTACCACGGTGTTTCCGGTGCCTTTCCCGGTGACCACCCAGCTGAGCGAGCTCGGCATCAGTTCGCTGAAGATGGTCAATCTGATGCTGGCCGTCGAGCTCGAGTTCGACATCGCCATTCCGCAGTCCGATATCACGCCCGAGAATTTTCAATCGGTGAGCTCGATCCAGGCGCTGGTCGGGAAAATGCTCAGCATGCGGCGGACTTAAGCGCCGCGACCAGCTCGTCCACGTCCGCATCGGAGGTCTCGCCGTTGGTGGCGCAGATCCGCACCACGTCGCGCCCCTCGAACGTGGTCGGCGCCACCCAAGCGCGTCCCGAGGACACCACGTTGCGGACCAGCGCGCGCACCTCGGATCCCCCGGGCGGCAGCACATCGAGGACCGCCAGCTCGGAGGCGTTGGCGACCGTCCAGCCGAGCGCCTCGAGTTTCTCGCGGACGCGCGCAATCACCACGACGGCACGCTCGACGTGCGCACCGAGCCCCTGCCATCCCGCCGCGGCGAGCGCCAGAAACAGTCGCAGACCCAGGAAGCGGCGCGACCACTGTACGCTGTTGAGGTACGGATCGACGCCCGCCACGCTCGACGGCATGAAACTCGTGGAGGCATGAAACGCCTCGGACAACAGCTCGCCGCGGGTCGTGATGAACAGCGCGCATCCCATGGTGGTCGCGAGCCATTTGTGAGCATCGATAATGATCGATTGGGCGCGCTCGATGCCCGACAGCAAGCCGCGCAAGCGATCGGATGCGAGCGCCGATCCGCCCCAGGCGGCATCGACGTGGAACCAGAGCTGCTCGCGCGCGGCGATGTCCGCGCAGGCATGCAGCGGATCGATCATGCCGCCGCCGGTGGTACCGGCAGTGGCCACCACCATCACCGGAACGGCGCCCGCCGCACGATCTTCGGCGATGGCGCGAGCGAGTGCCGCGGGATCCATTCTGCCGCTGCCGTCCGTGTCGATGAGCCGCAGGGCGGCGCGTCCCACGCCGGCCTGGTGGGCGATTTTCAGCCACGCAATGTGGCATTCGCGCGAGGTGTAGAAGCGCGGCGCGCCCGGCAATGCGCGTGCCCCGTCGCGGGCGAAACCCGGGTGGGCGGCGGTCAACGCGCAGATCAGCGCCGTATAGTTCGCCTCCGATCCGCCGGTGGCGAAATGCCCCGTGGCGTTCTCGCCCATGCCGGCGCGGCGCGCCACCGCGCGGATCGTGTAACTCTCGAGCGCCACCGGCACCGGGGAGGACGCCGAGCTCGCGAGCTGCGGGTTGAAAGCGCCGATGATCCGATCCGCGCACTGGGCGGGAAAATTCGCGCCTGGATTGAACAGGCCGAAGTAGCGCGGATTCGACATCTGCACGATGCCGTGCTCCATGCGCTCGATGCTCCAGCGCAGCATCTCCTCGAGCGGGCGTGGATTCTCGAAGTCCATGGCCTCGAGCTCGGCACGAAAACGCGAGATATCGATGGTCGAGTTTACAGGTCCGGCCTGCACGCGCGCCAGCGCGCCCGCGAGTTGCTCGGTCAGCCATGCATCCAGACGGCCACGCTCGGCGCGCGACGGGAACAGGGCGGGGACGGGTGTGGGGATGCTCATTCCGGCTATTGGGATGCGGCGGCGAGCGCCTGGTCGAGATCGGCCAGGATGTCGTCGATGTGCTCGATGCCCACGCTCAGGCGGATGCTCCCCGGTCCAACGCCCGCAGCCAATTGCTCGGCGGCCGTCATCTGCCGATGCGTGGTCGAAGCGGGGTGGCAGGCGAGCGATTTCGCGTCGCCCAAGTTGACCAGCCGTTTGAAGAGCTTCAGCGCGTCATAGAAGCGGATGCCGGCCGGCAAGCCGCCGCGCACATCGAAGGTCAGCAGCGAGCATGCCCGGCCGCCCAAGTACTTCTGCACCAGCCCATGATAGGGGCTGTCGGCGAAGCCGGCGTAATTCACGGCCTGCACTCTCGGGTCGGCGCGCAGGAACTCGGCCACCCGGCGACCGTTCTCGACGTGGCGGTCGATGCGAACGGCAACGGTCTCGATTCCCTGAAGCAGCAGGAACGCATTCATCGGCGACAGCACCGCGCCGAGCGTGCGCTGGTAGACGCTGCGGCACCGGCCGATGAACGCCGCGGCGCCGTAGTGTTCGGTGTAGACGAGCCCGTGATAGGACTCGTCCGGCTGACTGAACATGGGGAACGATGCGGCGTGCTTCGCCCACGGAAAGGTGCCGCAATCGACCACGGCGCCACCGAGCGTCGTGCCGTGGCCCCCCATGAATTTGGTGAGCGAATGAACGATCACGTCCGCCCCGTGATCCACCGGACGCACCAGCATGGGTGTCGCCACCGTGTTGTCCACGATCAGCGGCACGCCATGACGATGCGCGACCGATGCAAGCGCCTCCAGATCGCACACGTTGCCGGCCGGATTGCCGACGGTTTCGCAAAACACGGCCCGGGTGTTCTCGTCGATCAACGCCTCGATGTCGGCGGCGCGGTCAGATTTCGCGAATCGAACCTGTACCCCCTGTTTCGGCAGGATATGCCCGAACAGCGTGTAGGTCGTGCCGTAGAGCTGCGGGACCGAGACGATGTTGCGCCCCATCTCGGTGACGTTGACGGTCGCATAGTAGAGCGCCGTCTGGCCCGAACTCGCGGTGAGCGCCCCGACGCCGCCCTCGAGCTGAGCGACCCGCTCCTCGAGCACAGCGGTGGTGGGATTGCTGATGCGCGTGTATCTGAATCCTTCGACCTCGAGATTGAAGAGCGCGGCAGCGTGCTCCGCGCTGTCGAAAGAATAGGCGGCGGTCTGATAAATCGGAACCGCCACCGCGTGGGTGGCGGGGTCCGAGTCGAATCCGCCGTGAATCGCAATCGTCTCTTTTTTCATGCTGGAATCGCTGGGGCTGAAGGCTGCAGTGTAGCGCGGAGCATGCCGGGGCGTCGCGAAGCGGTCGGCGCCGAGCGGCGGTCGCTGCTCGAGCTGTGCGCTCCGTCACAGCCGCGGCGGGCCCCTCCGTCCGACGGGGGCGGTCTCACCACGGCGCCGGCCGGTAATCCTTCAGGAACTGACCCCAGAGGTGCGTCCCGGTCAGCCGTCCGCCGAAGATTGGGTCGACGATACGCGCCGCGCCGTCGATGATGTCGAGGGGCGGAGCGAAGCCAGCCTCGGCCTTGCGGGCCGCATGCAGCGCCGGATCCTCGTCGGTCACCCAGCCGGTATCGACCGCGTTCATGTGAATGCCCTCCTTCACGAAGTCCGGCGCACTGGTGCGGGTCATCATGTTGAGGGCGGCTTTCGCCATGTTCGTGTGCGGATGTTTGTCGGTCTTGGTGGTGCGGTAGAACTGTCCTTCCATTGCGCTCACGTTGACGACGTGTTTGTCGCGGGCCGCGGTTCGCAGCATCAATGGCTTCAGCCGCGCATTGAGAATGTACGGGGCGATGGCGTTGACGAGGTGCACCTCGAGGAGCTCCGGCGTCTGCACCTCGTGCAGCCGGAGCCGCCAGCTGTTGACCGCGCGCAGGTCCACTTGCTGACGGTCCTCATCGTAGCGCTCCTTGGGGAACAGGGCATCGCCGTCGCGGAAATCCTCATCGAGATAATGTCGCTGGGAAAGTTCGGCGCTGTGCACAAGCCCCTCCGCGTGCGAGCGTTGCGGGCTTGCCGCGGGCACCCCGGCGAGCGGCGAACGCGCGTCGGGCAGCACGTCCCCGGCCAGCGAACGGCGCAGTTCGTCGTGGGGGGTCAACGGACCGCGCCAATCGTCGGGGAGCGAGCTGAGCGGTTGCGTCTCCCGACTGATGAGGTGCTCGAAAAATCCGGCGGGCCGGCGAACGGTCTGGCAGGCGTTGTTGAGGATGTAATCGAGCTGCGGCAGGCGTTCGAGCAGAAACCGGGTGAAGATCTCGACGCTCGGCGCATGACGCAGATCGAGGCCGTGGATCTGCAAGCGGGCGCTGAACCCGGGATAATCCGCCTCCTTCGCATACCGTTGCACGGCATCGACTGGAAAGCGGGTGGTGACGATCACCTGCGCGCCCGCACGCAGCAGTTTCAGCGAGGCCTGAAATCCGATTTTCACGCGCGCGCCGGTGATGAGCGCGATGCGGCCGGTCAAATCGGCCGTCTGCGCGCGCTTGGCGTAATTGAAATCGCCGCAGTCCCCGCACATCGAATCGTAATAGCGGTGCACGCTCACGAAGGGGCGTTTGCAGACGTAACAGGCGCGGCTGCGTTTGAGCTGCGGGCCATCGCACGCTGCGGGCTCCCCGGCCGGCGGCTCGAGCCGCAGCGGCGTGTAGGTCGTCGCGCGCCGCTGCACGCGCAGTCCGGACTGCTCGATGGCACGCCGGTCGTGTGCTTTCACGGCTTCGCGGTCGGCGCGCCGAAATGCTTTCGCCATCCGCACGAGATCGTGCCGCTCGGGTTTTGCGACGAGGCCGGCAAGCATGAGGAGCTCGCGCCGTGCCTCGCGCGAGAGGCGCGTGAGATGCGACCGATCGGCCTCGATCGCGCGCAGCACGCGCAGGCAGGTGTGCACGTCCGCATCGGTGGGTGCAGCGCTGGCCGGCGTATCGAGATCGGTATCTGGGGGCGATTCCATGGGGGGAGCATTGTAATCGAAGCGAATTGCGCACGTTTCATTACCGTGGTAATGTGCTGTGATGTCCTTAGCCAAATCCAAGCTTACTGCCCAAGGTCAGATCTCCGTCCCGGCTGAAGTTCGACAGAGGCTCGGCATAGGTCCCGGGTCTGTGCTCGAATGGGAGGAGCAGGACGGTCGGCTGTTCGTGCGCCGTGCGGGAAGATATAGCTCGCCGGAGATTCATCAGGCACTGTTTGGCGACGCCGTGTCGGGCGAGCGGCCCGGGGATGTAAAGGACGCCATCCGGAAGTACGTCCGCAGCAAGCATGCGCGCAGTTGATGCCAACGTCCTGGTGCGCCTTCTGGTGCGCGACGATCCCAGACAGGTTCGCGGCGCCGAATCGTTCACCGCTGCCGGCGCTTGGGTTTCGCATCTAGTGCTGGCCGAGGCGATGTGGGTGCTCGATGCCGTCTACGACCGAAGCGCGAAGCAGCTGGCAATCGCCGTCGACATGCTGCTCAATCACAAGGATGTGACGATCCAGGATGCCGATGTCGTGCGCGATGCCCTCGATCAGTTCAGAAAGCGCCCGGCATTGGGATTTTCCGACTGCCTGGTTCTCGAGTTGGCGCGCAAAGCCGGGCATCTGCCTCTCGGGACCTTTGATCACGACCTCGCAAAGCTCGACGGTACGCACAAGCTGTCGGCGAGCTCACCAGTCGGATGATTTCGCGCACGATCTCCGTCGCGCCGATGATGGACTGGACCGACCGCCACTGCCGGTTCCTGCACCGTCTGTACGCGCCGCATGCGCTGCTCTATACGGAAATGATCGTCGCTCCAGCCATCGTCCGCGGTAATGCGCAGCGACTCCTGGCGCACGACCCGGCCGAATATCCAGTCGCTCTGCAGCTCGGGGGCTGCGACCCGGTCGAGCTCGCCGCCGCCGCGCGCATCGGGGCTGAGGCAGGTTATGCGGAGATCAATCTGAACGTCGGTTGCCCGAGCGACCGCGTGAAAAGCGGCTCCTTCGGCGCCTGTCTGATGCTGCAGCCGCAGCTCGTGGCCGATTGTGTGCGACACATGCGCGATGCCGTGCGCGCCGAGGTGCCGGTGACCGTGAAATGCCGGATCGGCATCGATGCGCGCGACGACTACGAATTCCTGGCCGGCTTCACCGACGCGCTGATCCGGGCGGGCGTCGACGCGCTCATCGTCCATGCGCGGGTCGCGATGCTCGGCGGCTTGAGTCCGAAAGAGAACCGCGAGATTCCCCCGCTCAAGTACGGGCATGTGCATCGCCTGAAGCACGACCATCCGCAGCTTCCCATCGTGCTGAATGGGGGTGTCGGGGACCTGGGCACCCTGGTGCACCATTTGGACGCAGGCCTCGATGGCGTGATGCTCGGCCGGGCCGCCTATCACCGCCCCGCGCTATTGGCTGAGGCCGAGCGTGCGCTCTGCGATCCCGAGTGGGAGGTGCCGGAGCCACGGGAGATCATCGAGCGCATCGTGCCGTACGCGCGGAAACGGCTCGCGGAGGGCGTGCGCCTGCACTCGATCACCCGCCACCTGCATGGCCTCATGGCCGGCCGCGAAGGGGCCCGGGCCTGGCGTCGGTTCCTGTCCGACATTGCCTCCCGCCCCGGAACGGGGCCGGACACCCTGCTTTCCGCGCTATGCTTGCTCAATCAGGGACTGGCCGCGTAAAACGATCGGAACGCAGGGAACCAGGTTAAGTATAATTCGCCGGCGCAATGGGTAAGGAAATCGAACTCGCCATCGTTTTTGCCGACGTCGTCGGCAGCACCAAGCTCTATGAATTGCTTGGAGATCTGCGTGCCCGCGATATGGTGGGGATCTGCATCGAGGTGATGCGGGCCGCCACCGAACAAAACCACGGCACCGTCATCAAGACCATGGGCGATGAGGTCATGGCCACCTTTCCGACCGCGGATGACGCGCTGAACGCCGCCGCCCAGATGCAGAAACAAATCGTGCTGCACCCCTCCCTCAAGGTCGATGAGCAGACGGTCGCGATCCGGATCGGATGCAATTTCGGACCGGTGGTGCTCGAGAACCGCGACATATTCGGATCGGCGGTGCATACCGCCAATCGCATGACCAGCCAGGCGAAAGCCGGCCAGATCATCACCACCGCGACCATGGTCGATCAGCTGTCGAGCGAGTGGCGGGCCTCGGTGAGGCAGATCGACGTCGCCACGCTCAAGGGACGCAGCAGCGAAGTCGCGCTGTACGAGGTCCTATGGCAGACCGAGGACATCACCAGCATGGTGCCGGCCATCGCCATCACTTCGCGCGAACGGGCCAACAAGACGCAGCGGCTGCGCCTGCGATATCAGGGGCAGGAGATCCTGGTACAGGACGGTCGGGCCAACATCACCATGGGGCGTGCCGAGGAAAACGATCTGGTCGTGAAGGGCAACCTCATTTCGCGGCTGCATGCCCGGGTGGAATTCAATCGCAACAAATTCATGTTGATCGATCAAAGCACGAACGGCACCTTCGTTCTCGGCAAGGACGGCGAAGAAGCCTTCGTACGGCGCGACTCCATGCAGATCCGGGGTGAAGGCTTGATCGGTCTCGGCAAGGCCCCGGACAGCAACTCCTCGCAGGTGATCCGCTATGTCTGCGAGGAGTGAGCGCGCACCCGCGCCATCGCATCCTTGAGCTCGGTGTGGAGTGCGGCCGGCACGCGGTCTCCGAACTCCGAGAGGTAGGCACTCACCGCCGCGAGTTCCGTCTCCCAAGCGGGCGCTGAGACGGCGAGCAGTTCCTGAAGCGCCGGTGCGGACACCTCGAGTCCCGCGGTATCCAGGTCCGAGGGGCGGGGGAGATCTCCGATGACGGTCTCGCGCGCATCCGCCGTGCCCTCGCAGCGATCGATGATCCAACGCAGCACTCGCAGATTGTCGCTGAACCCCGGCCACAGATATTTGCCGGCATCATCCTGGCGAAACCAATTGACGTGAAAAACCGCGGGAGGCGATTTGAGCTTCGCCCCCATGTCGATCCAATGCGCCCAGTAATCGCCGAAGTTGTAACCGGTAAAGGGCTTCATCGCCATGGGGTCGCGGCGCACGATGCCTACGGTGCCGGTAGCCGCTGCAGTCGTTTCGGATGCGAGGCCGGCGCCGACGAGAACACCGTGGCGCCAGCTTCGGGTCTGATAGACGAGGGGCGCAAGCGAGCGGCGCCGGCCGCCGAAGACGATGGCGGAAATCGGCACGCCGCTCGGCGCGTCCGCCAGCTTCGAATAGGCCGGGTTTTGTCGCGCATCGACCGTGAAGCGCGAATTCGGGTGGGCGGCGGGGCCGTTCGCGGGGTCGTAAGGCCGGCCCTGCCAATCCAAGGCGGGCTTACCCTCGGAAAGTCCCTCCCACCACGGCTGATTATCCTCGGTCAGGGCCACGTTGGTGAAAATGGTGTCGCGCCGGATGGTCTCATAGGCGTTGCGGTTGGTTTTGGGATTGGTGCCGGGAACCACGCCGAAGTAGCCGGACTCGGGATTGATCGCATAGAGCCTGCCGTCCTTGCCCGGATGGAGCCAGGCGATGTCCTCACCCAGCGTCCAGACCTTCCAGCCCTTGTAGCTCGCCGGAGGGATCAGCATCGCGAGATTGGTCTTGCCGCAAGCCGACGGGAAGGCGCACGCGAGATAATGCGTCTCGCCCTGCGGATTTTCGATCCCGACGATGAGCATGTGCTCGGCGAGCCAGCCCTCGGTGCGGGCCTGCCAGCTCGCAATGCGCAGCGCATGGCATTTCTTGCCAAGCAGCGCATTGCCGCCGTAGCCCGAGCCGAAGCTCTTGATCGAGAGCTCCTCGGGAAAGTGCATGATGAATCGGCGGTCGGGATCGAGCTCGCCGGTCGAATGCAGTCCCTTCACGAACTTGCCGTCGCGCGCGATGCGCTCGAGCGCCGCGCGTCCCATGCGGGTCATGAGCCGCATGTTGAGCACCACATACGCGCTGTCGGTGATCTCGATACCGCATCGGGACAGCGGTGAATCGAGCGGACCCATGCAGTAGGGGACCACGTACATCGTACGTCCCTTCATGCAGCCTGCGTAGAGCGCGTCCATCTTGGCGTGCGCCTCTTGCGGCGGCATCCAGTTGTTGTTCGGGCCGGCGTCGCCGCGGTGGGTGGTGCACACGAAAGTCAGGTGCTCGACCCGCGCCACATCGGACGGATCGGAGCGGTGCAGGAAGCACCCCGGGAAATTGGTCTGATCGAGTGGCAACAGAGCCCGCGATGCGACCAGCTCACGCTCGATGGTTCGGCGCTCAACTTCACTTCCATCGCACCAATGGATTTCATCGGGCTGGCTGAGCCGGGCGACTTCCTCGACCCAAGCGGACACGTCGCGATTCAAGGAGGCTAGAGACGTCACATGTTGGGCAGCGGTGGCCATGCGAGAACCCCTACAATAATCGTAATTTAGGAAGGCAGGATGACAGATGGCTCGACAGCCGCCAACCCCTCGATTCGCCCGCCCGGAGGCGTGGTGATATCTCTTGTAAAACACAAGAAATACTGTGTAATTTATTGATTATGAAATATCTGTTCACCTCATCCTCTCTCGATGGAGTTCAGGCGAGACGCGTCCACGGGCACGTCGTCCTGGCGCTCTACCTGCTGTCGGCGGCGGCGAACATGGCCGCGGCGCAGAGCGGCTCCCCGACGCGCGGCGACCCGCGGTTGTCGATCAGGGCGATCGCCGAGGTCGAGGTGAGCGCCTTGAACGGGGAGCGCGAGACCGTCAAACTCGCGCGGGCCGACCGGGTCGTGCCGGGCGACCAGGTGATCTACACGCTCGAGATTCGCAACAAGGGCGCGATGTCGTTGCCGCCGCCCACGGTCGATTACCCGATTCCGGAGCATATGCGCTACCTCGACGACACTGCCGCCGGCCCCGGCGCCGACATCAGCTATTCGATCGACGGGGGACACACCTTCGACCGTCCGGAGAACCTCAAGGTCATCGGCCCGGACGGGCAAAAGCACCCGGCGACCGCCGCCGATTACACGCACATTCGCTGGCAGCTCAGGCATATCCTGAAGGGCAAGTCGGTGGCGTTCGCGCGCTTTCGCGCCGTCGTCAGATAGCCGCTGCATGAATTATCGAGACGTATTCGGCGCCGAGGGCCCGCTGGCGCAGGCCATCCCGGGTTATGCCTACCGGTCGGAACAAGCGGCCATGGCCGCCGCCGTGGGCCGCGCGTTGACGCGCGGCGAGCCGCTGATCGTCGAGGCCGGTACCGGAACCGGCAAAACCTTCGCGTATCTCGTTCCTGCCCTGCTGTCGGGGCTCAGCGTCATCATCTCGACGGGAACGCGCACTCTTCAGGACCAGCTGTTTCATCGCGATGTGCCGTTGCTGGCGCGCGCGCTCGGCATGCCGGTCAAAATGGCGCTGCTCAAGGGACGTGCCAATTACCTGTGCCGACATCGGTTCGAGCTCGCCACGGCCCAGCGCGCGCTGTTTCCCGGCGAGCGCGGATCGGCCCGACTGCTCGCGCGCGTGTCGAGATGGGCGGCCGTCACGAAGTCGGGCGATCTCGCCGAGCTCACCGACCTGCCGGAACAGTCGCCGATCGGGCCCATGCTGACCTCGACCCGCGAGAATTGTCTCGGACAGGAGTGTCCGCAATTCTCGCGCTGTCACGTGATGGAGGCGCGCCGCGCGGCGCAGGCGGCGCAAGTCGTGGTGGTCAATCACCATCTGCTGCTGGCGGATCTCGCGCTCAAGGATGAGGGTTTCGGCGATTTGTTGCCGGGCGCGCAAGCCCTCATCCTGGACGAGGCGCATCAGGTGCCGGAGATCGCCGCGCAATTTTTCGGCCAAACCTGGTCGGCCCGGCAGGTGCAGTTCTTGATACGCGATGCCGCCGCCGAGATGAACGGTGCGGGTGTACGGGCGCCCGCGGCAGTCTCCGCCTTGGGCGCCGTGGATTCGTTGCTCGAGGAGCTGCGCACGTCGCTCGGCGGCGCCGGGCGGTACGAGTGGGCGAGTCTCACCGACGCATTCTTCGATGCCTTGCCCGCGCTGCGCGCGGCGCTGGACGCCGTCGCGACGGAACTCGAAGGGTTGGGCGCCGGACCGGGCACCGCCAACTGCGCGCGACGCGCAGCGGCGCTCGCGAGCGCCCTCGAAACCCTGACCGAGATGCCGGAAGAGGCCGGCATCCGCTGGGTCGACGCCAACCCGAACGGCATGTCGCTGCAGTTCACCCCCTTCGAGGTTGCCGAGCGGCTACGCGGGTACGTGCATGCTCGGCCGTGCTCCTGGGTGTTCACGTCCGCAACGCTCGCCATCGGCGAGGACTTTGCACATTTCGCCACCCGCATCGGGCTTCCCGAGGTGAGGACGCTGAAGATCGAGAGTCCGTTCGACTACCGCCGGCAAGCGCGTATTTATCTGCCGAGAGGCATGCCGGAACCGACCCATCCTTCCTATGCGAGTAAGTTCATCGACGCCTGTGCCCCCTTGATCGAGGCGAGCGGCGGGCGCGCGTTCCTGCTGTACACCAGCTATCGCGCGTTGGCCGAGGGGGTCGCGGCGCTCGAAGCACGATTCCCGGAGCCGAATTTCCCGATCCTGGTCCAGGGGCAGGCGCCGCGCGAGGCCCTGTTGCACCGATTCCGCGAGCTCGGTAACGCCGTGCTGCTCGCCACCGGCAGCTTCTGGGAGGGTGTGGACGTCAAGGGGGAAGCATTGTCCATCGTCGCGATCGACAAGCTGCCCTTCGCCTCGCCGGATGATCCCTTGCTCAAGGCGCGCCTCACCGGCATTCGCAGGCGCGGCGGGAATCCGTTCCTCGAATATCAATTGCCGCAGGCCGTGCTCGCATTGAAACAAGGCGTGGGACGGCTGATTCGCGACGTGGACGACTTCGGCGTGATCGTGATCGGCGACCCCCGGGTGATCACCAAGCCCTATGGGTCGGTGTTTCTCGATTCTCTGCCGCCGAGCCCGCGAATCAACGACGGCGCGACCGCCGCCGATTTCCTCGCCGAGCGCTTCGAGATTCTGCGCGCGGCGGAACGCGGCAAACGGCCCATGGCGACGTTCGGGCCCCCTGTTTGATGCGCCTGCTTGCCCTGGATACCGCGACCGAGGCGTGCAGCGTGGCCCTGCTCACCGAGCACGGACTGCTGTCGGACTCGGTGGAGATCGGGCGCGGCCATGCACAAGAGATCCTCGGCATGGTGGACCGGATTCTCGCGCAAGGTGGGGCGACCCTCGCGAGCCTCTCCGGCATCGCGGCGGGAATCGGTCCTGGTTCCTTTACGGGCGTTCGGGTAAGCGTCGCCGTGGCGCAAGGGCTCGCGTTCGGCGCCGGGCTTCCCGTCGTGCCGGTCACCAGTCTGGAGGCCCTGGCCATCGAGGCGATCGGTGCCGGCGCGGAACGGGTGCTCGCCTGTCTGGATGCACGGATGGGCGAGGTGTACTGGGGGTGTTTCGTTGCCCAGGCATCCGGGATGTTGAGCGCGGTGGGGCCTTCAGCGGTGGGGCCGCCGGCCGCCGTACGGCTGCCCGAGGGTGGCTCGTACGCTGCGGCCCCGCACTTCCGCGGCATCGGCCGCGGCTTTGCGGCCTATCCCGAGCTCTGCGCCATCCCGGGCCTGCTGATCGAATCGGAGGCCCGACGAGCCTTGCCGCAAGCGCGCGCAGTGGCGCTTCTAGGCGCCGCGAGGCTCGCCGCGGGCGCGGGAATCGATGCTGAGTTCCTGGAGCCTTTGTACCTGCGCAATAAGGTTGCCATGACCGAGGCGGAGCGCGGCGCTGCAAGGCGTCTCGACAAATAGACCCTGTCATGGAACTGTCACAATGCAAGGCTGTAATAGCGGGCAGTAGAATCAAGGGACTAAGACCAGAAATGACGGCCAAGCGCATCCTCGTGGTCGAGGACGAAAAACCCATTCGCGACCTGATCGCCTTCGGATTGCGGCGCGCCGGATACGATGTGAGGGAAGCCGAGGACTGCCGCGAAGCGCGCGCCCGTATCGTCGACGTTCGGCCCGATCTCATGTTGATCGATTGGATGCTGCCCGACATGAGCGGGCTCGAGCTCACCCGATCGCTGAAGCGCGCCAAGGACACGGAGGAGATCCCGGTCATCATGCTCACCGCGCGGGCCGAGGAGCAGGACAAGGTCAGCGGTCTGGAAGGCGGCGCCGACGATTACATCATCAAGCCGTTCTCTCCGCGCGAACTCCTGGCGCGAATCCAGGCGGTATTGCGCCGGGCGGCTCCCGCGGGTTCCGGGGACATCATGGAAGCGCAGGGCCTGAAGCTCGACGATTCCAGCCACCGCGTGAGCGCCGGCGATCGGGAAATCGCCCTGGGGCCCACCGAATACCGGCTGCTGCATTTCTTCATGACGCACCCCGAGCGGGTATTCAGCCGCGGCCAGTTGCTCGACCGGGTCTGGGGCGGCAATACTTATGTCGAGGAGCGCACGGTCGACGTGCACATCCGGCGCCTTCGCAAGGCATTGGAACCTTTCGTGCTGGAGGGATTGGTGCAAACTGTACGGGGTGCCGGCTATCGGTTTTCGACCCGCGACAGCTAGGATGCGAGCGTCGGGTCGGCACAGACAGGGCTAGGGGCTCCAATTCATGGCGGCGATGTGGACTTTCGCGCTCGCGCGGCTTGCGGGCATCTTGCTGTCGGGGCTGATCCTCGGCCTCCTGATCGGACCCATTTGGCTGTGGTTGTTGGCGGCGGCCTTCTTCTATATCGGTTGGCAGCTGCTCAATCTGTACCGCCTGGATCGATGGCTTCGGCTGCGTTCGCAGATCGACCCCCCCACCATCGGCGGCATCTGGGGCGACGTCATCGGCCAGGTGGTGCGCCTGCATCGCCGCAAGCAGTTTCACAAGCAACGCCTGGTGCAGCTATTCCGTGAGCTGCGCCGTTCGACCGCCGCGCTTCCGGACGGCGTCATCATATTGAGTACTCAGAACGAGATCGTCTGGTTCAATCGGCAGGCTGCGCGGCTCCTCGGCTTGCGGCGTCCGGTCGACATCGGACTGCGCATCGACAATCTGATCCGCTCGCCCGAGTTCGTGCACTATCTGCACGGCGACGATTTTACGCTGCCCTTGGTCATCAGGCCCCCCGTGCAGACGGAACTCTACCTGGCGCTGCAGCTGGTGCCGTACGGGGCTGGACAATCACTGCTCCTCGCCCGCGACGTGACGCGTCAAATGCGCCTCGAGGCGATGCGCAAGGATTTCGTGGCGAATGCCTCGCACGAGCTGCGCACCCCGCTCACCGTCATTTCCGGGTATCTCGACACCATGGCTGACGACTCCGGTTTCGAGGCGGCCTGGTCGGGTCCCATTCGGGACATGCGTGCGCAGGCCCAACGCATGAACGCCATCATCACCGATTTGTTGGAGCTGTCGCGCCTGGAGTCCACCGACGGCGAAGCGCCGCGCGAGCCGATCGATGTGCCCGGCATGCTTGAACGGCTGCACCGCGATGCCCTGGCGGCGATCGGCCGCCCGCGCCACGTGCTCCTGGAACTCGACTGCGTCGAGGGTCTGTACGGCGCACTCCACGAGATCGAATCTGCGTTCACCAACCTGCTGGTGAACGGCCTGAAGTACACGCCCGCGGAGGGCACCGTTCGCATGCGCTGGTGGTGCGACGAGGACGGTGCCTACTTTGCGGTCATCGATACGGGCATCGGCATTGCCGCCGAGCACATCCCGCGGCTCACCGAGCGGTTTTACCGGGTCGACGCGGGCCGCTCGCGTGGCCAGGGCGGCTCCGGGCTCGGCCTTGCCATCGTCAAGCACGCCCTGCAGCGTCACGGCGGCTGGCTCGATGTGCGTAGCACCGAGGGCAAGGGCAGCGCCTTCACCTGTCACTTTCCCGCGCAGAGAATCTGCCGGCTGGGAATACGCGCCGCGGCCGGCGGCGTATGATCTGGTCGCGGCGTATAACGTCACAAATAAGCTTCAACCTGTTGACGTCCGAAGTAATCGGATGTAAACGCATTAGGCGCGCACGCCGCCGCCGCCGCTTGGCCTCAAGGTAGACGACATGGAAACCGCCGATCTTTCGCACCACATTTCCCGCCGCTTCAACGAAGACCTGGAGAAGGTGCGCACGCAGGTGTTGCAGATGGGCGGGTTCGTGGAGCAACAACTTCACAAGGCCATCCTCGCCTTGGTCGAGGGCGACAGCCGCCTTGGGGAATCGGTGGCGACCGACGACTACAAGGTCAATGTCATGGAGGTGTCCATCGACGAGGAATGCAGCCGCATCCTCGCGCTGCGGGCGCCGGCGGCGGGGGATCTGCGGGTCATCGTCGCCATCATCAAGACCATCACCGATCTCGAGCGCATCGGCGATGAGGGCGAGAAGATCGGCTACATCGCATCGCGTCTCGCGACCATGGAGCGGCCCGCCGACAAGTATCGGGAGGTCAAGCACCTCGGTCGCCAGGTCGCGCAGATGGTGCACGATGCGCTCGATGCCTTTGCGCGCATGGACTCCGCCGCGGCGCTTCGCACCGCGCAGGAGGACAAGCTGGTGGACGACGAGTACGAGTCCATCCAACGCCAATGCATCACCTTCATGATGGAGGATCCCCGCACCATCCGCCGCGCGCTCGAGATCATGTGGATCGTCCGCGCGCTGGAGCGGATCGGCGATCACGCCAAGAACATCTGTGAATACGTGATCTACATGGTTCACGGCAAGGATATCCGCCACACCTCGCTCGATGATGTCGCCAAGCAGATCGACGCCGCGATAGCGCGCCGCTGATGACGCCCCGCAAGGCGAACGCACTGGGTTTCGCGGCCTGTGCGGCGATGTTGGCCTACGCGTACTACGCCCAGTTCGTGATGCATCTGGAGCCCTGTCCGCTGTGCATCTTCCAGCGCCTCGGCATCTTTGCCATCGGCGTGGTTCTCGGGCTCGCCGCCCTGCAGGATCCCGTCGGCTGGGGGCGAAAAGTGTACGCAATCCTGGTCGCTCTCACCGCACTCGCCACCGTCGGCGTGGCGGCGCGCCACCTGTACATCCAGAGCCTGCCACCGGGAAGCGTGCCGGCGTGCGGCGCATCGCTCGACTTCATGCTCAAGGTATTTGCGCTCACCGACGTATTGGTCAAGGTGCTCACCGGCTCGGGCGAATGTGCGAAGATCACCTGGCGCTTCCTCGGGCTGTCCATGCCCGGATGGGTGCTGATCGCTGCGCTCGCTCTCGGCGTGTGGGGCCTCTGGGCGAATCTTCGGCGCCGGCCGCCGGTGCTCAGGTTCTGATGCCGAAGACCCTCGAGCTCACCTGCGATTTGATGTCGCGAGCGTCCGTCAGTCCCACCGACGGCGGCTGTCAGGCTCTGATGTGCGAGCGGCTCAAGGCACTCGGCTTCACGATCGAGAATCTACGCTTCGGGAATGTCGACAACTTCTGGGCACGGCGCGGCGGCGGCTCCCCCGTGTTCTGCTTCGCGGGGCATACCGATGTGGTACCGCCGGGGCCGCTCGAGGATTGGAAAAGCGATCCCTTCGAGCCTTCCGTTCGCGACGGCATGCTCTATGGACGCGGCGCGGCAGACATGAAGAGCGGCCTTGCCGCCATGGTGACGGCTTGTGAGGAGTTTATCGGGCGACACCCGCGCCACCGCGGCAGCATCGCTTTCCTGATCACCAGCGACGAGGAGGGGCCTTCCGTGGACGGCACGCGGCGCGTGGTCGAGGTGCTGAAGAGCCGCGGCGAGTCCATCGATTGGTGTTTGATCGGCGAGCCCTCGAGCGAGGAGGTGCTCGGCGATACCCTGAAGATCGGGCGGCGCGGCAGCTTGAGCGGACGGCTGACGGTGCACGGGGTGCAGGGACACATCGCCTATCCACAACTTGCGGACAACCCCATTCACGCGCTCGCACCGGCTCTCGCCGAACTGGCGTCGCGCACCTGGGATCAGGGCAACCAGCATTTCCAGCCGACCAGCTTTCAGATGTCGAACATCGCCGCGGGCACCGGGGCCCCGAACGTCATCCCCGGCGAGCTCAAGGCGCGGTTCAATTTGCGCTTCTCCACCGAACAGACCATCGAGTCGCTGCAAGCGACGGTCGAGCGCATCTTGGGCGAGCATCGTGTCAATTATTCGCTGGATTGGTTCATCTCGGGATATCCGTTCTTGACGGCGCCCGGGACCTTGTCGGAGGCGGCAAGCCGGGCGGTATTCGAGGAACTGGGTGTGACGCCCAAACTCTCCACCACCGGCGGCACCTCGGATGGCAGATTCATCGCGCCGATGGGCGCCCAGGTCATCGAGCTCGGGGTGACCAACCCGACGATCCACAAGGCCAACGAGAGCGTGAAAGTGGAGGATATCGAACGGCTGCACCGCGCGTATCGAAGGACGCTGGAGCTGTTGCTCGGGAATTAGCCGGCGGATCGGCGTTTGTTGGCGTGTAACTGCCTATGCCGGGGCACAAAAACGAATGCGCGGCCTCGAGGGCCGCGCATCGCATCGATCATCCACTTGCCGCCTTACTCTACGCTGTACCCTCGACCTTCCAGGCAGGCCGCTTGGGCTCGCATGTAGTCCGGACGCTTGTTAGCCGGTGCGGCGGCGCCGGTGGTCGGATCGTAGCCCGTCTGCCCGGCCGCCCACTTGTGGCACTCGTATTTATCCTTCGACTGCTGATCCGCCGGCTGGCCGTTTTTCGGGTAAGCGATCAGCTCTCCGCTGGTCGCCGGAGCGCCGCCGGCCGCGCCGGCCTGCGGCTGCAGCCCGTCCGGGGGAGCCACAGTCTGGTACTGTTTCGCGTTCTGATCGTAGGTGTAGTACGTGTTGTCGGCGTAGTAATACGGGACGCCGTTCCACCAGTAGGTCTGGTAGTACAGCGGCAAGGTCGCGAAGTACAGACCGAGACCCAGGCCGCCCCAGCCCCAACCCCATCCGCAACAGCCCCAGCCGCCGCCGCGCCAACCGCCATATCCGTAGCCGCCCCGGTAGCCGTATCCGCCCCGATAGCCATATGCACCCCCGCGATAGCCACCGTAGGCGCCCGCATGGCCGCCGCCGCTGAAGTGAGCGCCGCCGCCGCCGCCCGCGTGACCTCCGCCGCCACCGCCGCCGTGTTGCGCGAACGCACTGGTCGACATGACGGTCGCCATGGCGAATGTGCCGAGGCAAAGTGAGAATTTACGAATCAGGGTAGGACTTTCCATAAGATCACCAGTTTTGGGTCAAATGCCTCAATACAACGCACAACGTACTATATGGTTGACTGCATGAAACGGATGCTTATCACCGTTCCCGAATATTCGACTCTGCGGCGAGGGTTCGGTTCAACCAACCTCGCACCTTGGGTCGACACCGCTTAGGGCCGACACCCCCAGCGTGGTCGTCGACCCGCGCCGCGGGCCGTCCGTACTCGTCAATCTCCCGAGGCGCGAACGATGGTAACGCGCGCGGCCGCCTCACTCACGCCGCTCAGTTGCAGGATCAGCGCCTTGTTGGCCTCCAGCGAAAACTGCACGATTTTGCGCGGCGCATCGCAGCCATGCTGCCCTTCATAGTCCGCGGCGGGCACGAGACGGGAGTCCGCCACGACATCGATCCACATCGGCAGATCGACAGCCACCCGGTAGCTGCCGGCTAGCGGCACAGTGAAGGCCAGCACTCCCGAGTAGCTTCCTTCAACCGGCGACGCTTTGCCCGGGGCGGCTGGAAACGCGACTTGGGCCGCGGGCACGAGTTGCACTCGATACGCCCGGTCGGTGGCAATGGAAGGTGGTGATCGACCGTCCTTTGTCGCCGCGACGGGGGATGCCGCAGCGGCGAACAATGCTCGCTCGCGCGTGATGTCCCATTTGTATCGGCCGCAGGGGTCGGCCGCGACGGAATTTTGCTGCCCGAACGCCAGGGGCGGCGTTGCAAATACCAGCGAAGCGGCTACCAGGGTAAGCAATCGCATCGTGCACTCCCTAAATCCGGCAAATCGAGCACCTAGGATACTGCATTGTCGGTTGAGCCTTACATTTAGCGTCGAGGTTCGCCAGTACCCCCCGTGAGTCATCGCGTGTAGCTTGGGAATCGTCACAAGGCAGCCGAGGAGCGACGGACATGCGCAAAGTAAGGATTCCGGTTCCTGTCCTAAGGCGCGCTCGTGCCTCCGGGTTTTGGGTGGGGGCCGGAGTTGCCGCGCTCGCTGCGGGATGCGCAGCACAGCCGCCCTCCGATGCGCGCACGGTTCAGCTGACGGATAATTTGCAGCTCTATGACATGTATGACAACTCGCGCGATTGGGGGCCGAGCTTCCTGGTTGGGCCGCCCCCGCATCATTTGGGCGATCAATCGCGCATGGACGATACGCGCTCGGTGCGGCGCGTCGATAGTCAGGACGGGGCGAGTGGGGCCGATCCCTCCGGTCCGCCGGCGCCGGTGGCGACGCCCAATTCGCTCATGACGAAGCCGTTACCGCAGGTACCTTAGCTCAAATCCCCGGACGCACGTCTGATGCGATGTCCGGTCGGCTGATCACGGGCAACCCGGCCGACTTCCACGCTGCGATGCCACCACCCATGTGCGAAGCATGCGGCTGACCTGCGGCGAGTCGCCGCTCCGCTGCGCTGAGCGAGCGCTTCCCGCTGCCGCAATGAAATACGACGCGCTGCGCTCCATCCTTGGGCAGGGTGGCGGCTTCGAACGTGGACAGCGGATAGAGCAGGGCACCTGCTATGCGTTCCGATGCGTATTCGGATGGCTCACGGACATCGATCAACAGAATCTTTCCCGCTTGTAGAAGCCGAGCCACCTCGTTCGGATCCAAGGTATCGATCGGTGCTGCATGGTTCGTCATGTACTTTTCCTCCTCGTTGAGATGGGTCTGCGAGCCGGCGCCGGCGCCGGCTCGCAGAACAGTCGATACAGGAGCTTCGCCAGTGCTTTGGCTTCGGGCGCCGCCAGTCGATACCGCACCGACCGACGTTCGCGTCGTCGGCTGATGACTCCCTTCGCCTCGAGAATTGCGGAAACATTGAAAACAATTGAGCTGTTAAGGGATTGTACTTAGTCCGCTGTCGGTGCACTGAAAATATAATGTGAAACCGAGAAAGCGTTGCTCTGATTGCCGCTTCTGAAGATGACCAGGTGCCATTATGATTGCTACCGACCGTCTGATCATCGACCTGCGCTCCCGCTATCCAAGTTTGCCGGATCTGCCGATCGGCATTTTTAGCGGTGAACTTCAATCGCAAGCGCGACTCATCACAGCGTCAATTGGCGATGTGCTTTTCGAAGAGGGCAAAGCATGTGAGGGATTTCCCCTCGTGCTCGAGGGGGAGATATGTGTATCGCGGCGTTCTGACGATGGCACCCGCATCGTGGAGCTCTATCGAGTCACGCCGGGTGAGATTTGTGTCGTGTCGGCAGCCGGCCTTCTAACCAATAAGAAGTTGACGGCGCGGGGCACCGCCGCCGTGCCTAGCGAACTTCTTCTGCTTTCGCCAGATTTGTTCAACCGATGGACGGAATACGCCGGGTTTAGGCAGTTCGTGTTTGGTTTGTTTGCGGAGCGCTTGGCCGACTTGATGAATCTGATCGACGCCATCGCTTTTCAGCGCTTGGATCGCCGTTTGGCTCAGCATCTGCTGGGGCATGGGCAAGTTCTTCGCACAACGCATCAAGCATTGGCTGACGAACTCGGTACGGTGCGGGAGATCGTCACGCGGCTTCTCAACCGATTCGAGGTGGCCGGCTACGTCGGGCTAGCCCGCGAGCGCATCGAAGTACTGGACGCGGCCCGGCTGCGTGCGGTGGCGGGCGGCAACAACTTCTCGCCGTAGAGGGGTGGATTCACTGTGTAACTCAGGTCACCGACAAGCGGAGCTCTCGGGCGTAGGCTCGAAATCCTCAACTGCACAGGAACAAAGCAAATGGTAATCAATGTTGGAACGCTAGACCGAGCCATCCGGCTCATCGGCGGCATTGCGCTGATTGCATTGGCCGCATCCGGTAAAATTGGCGCGTGGGGCTACGTCGGGATTGTGCCACTTATCACCGGACTCTTTCGATTCTGCCCCGCCTACCGACTCATTGGGCTGAGCACGTGCCCGCTTTCTGCTGAGAGAACGTAGCGTCAAAATGCATGTGCGAATTGGCGCAGAAGAGGGATGGGCATGGCCCGAGCGACACTGCTCTAGGCGGTAAATCGCACCGGGGCCACGCGTAGCCGGATCGAAACGGAAGTTCCGTGTGCACCAGACTCCAGTTGTAGCTCAGCGCCGATCGATTCCGCCTGCTCCCGCAATCCCACCAGGCCGTAATGGCCTGGGCGCGAGGCGAGCGGATCGAAGCCGACGCCGTTGTCCGCAATCCGCAGCTCGATCCGCCCCTCATCGATGGCCTCGAGTTCCACGCGCACGCGCGTCGCCTTTGCGTGGCGCTCGATATTGCGCAGCGCTTCTTGCGCCATGCGCAACAGGATTTCCGCGCGCTCGTCCCCGAAGCGTGCCGAGTCGGGATCGGCGTTGAATGTCCCCTCCACACCGGTGCGGTTGGCGAAGCGCTCCAACTCCGCTGAAAGAGCGGGGCCGATGCCGGTCTCTCGAACGGCGGTGACACGCATCTGGGCAATCGCCGAGCGCGCTTCCTTGAGGCCCTCGTGCGCAATCGTCTCCGCCCGCGCCAGTTCTTCGGCGAGCGCCCCAGGCTCTCGCATTTGCAGTTTTCGGAGAAAGCGGATTTCGCTCAGGATCGCCATCATCGAGTGCGCGAGTGTGTCGTGCAGGTCGCGCGCGATCTTGAAGCGCTCGCGGACGATGGCCGCGTACCGGGATTCCTCCGCCAGCCGTTCCACCTCACGGGTCCTTACAGCCACACGCCGTTCGAGCTCACCGCCCAGCCTTTGAAGTTCGCGACGCTCATCCTGCAGATCACCGAGGATGCGGGCGAACGCGCGCGCGAGCTGGGCGACCTCGTCGATCCCACCCGGAATTTCAATGCTCTGCGTCGCGCTGTGGCCCATGGAGTTGACGGATTCGGTCAGGCGCCTCAGTCGGCCCGTGAGTTGCCGTGCGCCGAGAGCGCCCAGCAAACAAGTGGCCAGGGCAAGACCCAGGGAAACCCACAGTATCTCGAAGCCAATCGCATCGGCGCGTTGGTAGACACGCTCTTTGGGCTCGGATAGCTGCACCCACCATCCCAGGGAGGACACCCGCCGGCCGCCGCTCAAAAGTTCGCGCGCCACGAGCACATGGCGCCCATCCGGCAGGCGCTCGAATCGAGGGGCATTCAGCCGCGAGTCGGTCGGGACCGCAGCATCGACCGGCGTGCCGTTCCAGCGCCGATTGCGGAGTTCGTCCGGCCCCACGAGCACCATTCCGTCGCCGCTCACCACGAATGCCTGCGCGGCGACATGCGGATTGGATCCGTCCGTGAGCCGCTCGGGATGATGCGGTGCGCGCGGCCAGCGTAGATGGCTTGCCACGACCCCGATCACTCGGCCCGACGAGTCGCGCACGGGCGCCGCCATATCCCCGAGCGAGGCGCCGTCCGGCCTCGCGGGGCCCGGTGTGATGACGCCCAGCCAGGGATTGCTGCGTGCGGCGAGGAACCAGGGGCTCGACGCAATGTCGGCTCCTTGAGCCAGCTCACCGCCCGTTGCGCGTATGATCCCGCCGGGATCCGCGGCGGCGATCCAGTCGAGCTCCGGGTAGGCGGCGGTCAACTCGCTGAAGATCTCGTTCAATACGTCGGTGCGTTCGTTGCCCTGGGCTGTTTGCGCGATGTGCCCCGCCGCGTCGATCGCATCGAGGCGGCCCGCGAGCGCCTGGCCGAGCTCGGAAGTCAGTTGATCGGTTTCGAGCAGCAGTCGCCGGATGTGCTGTTCCAGCACGTTCTGCCGGGCAATGCTGCCGACCCAGATTCCGGCCGACACGGAGAACGTGATTGCCAATCCGATGGTCAGCCACATGGCGCCGGCACCGAGGCTCTGTCGTGGATCGATTCCGCGAAGCCAGTTCAATCGCAAAAGCGCAACCCCTTCGTTGTCACCGCCGTATCAATTCATGACGAAAGTCACTTCCAAACGACGCGGCTCGAGCCGCATGATTCCATGTGAAACGACACTGAACTCCAATGGTGGCAGGCCGCGAAAGGAATACCAAGCGTGACATCCAGTGAGCATAGCCGTCCGCCGGCGATCCGCGTGGTCATCGCCGAGGATCAGGAGGTGGTACGCCGCGGTGCGGCGCTGCTCATCTCCATGGAGCCCGATATGGAAGTGGTCGGACAGGCGCGCAACGGAGTCGAGGCGGTCGAGCTGGCCCGACTATTGCGCCCCGATGTGGTGTTGATGGATCTGCACATGCCGGTCAAAGGCGGAGTGGCGGCGACTCGCGAGATCACGCAGCACCTGCCGGAAACGCAGATCCTGGTGCTGACCACGCTCGACGACGACGAGACCGTGTTCGAGGCGGTGCGCGCAGGCGCGCAGGCCTATCTATTGAAAGACGCGGCCGAGGATGAGCTGCTCGAGACGGTTCGGGCCTTGCGCCGCGGGGAATCCCGATTGACTCCGCAGATTGCGCGCAAGGTCATGGATCAATTCCGGCGGTTTGCGCAGCTGCGCCCCGATATGCCGCTGCCTCTCACGGAGAGCCGCGCGTCACGTCCAGCGGCGGGATTCCAGACCGACCCCTTGACCGACAAGGAAGAGAAGGTGCTGCTGCACATCGCCGAGGGAATGAGCAACCGACAGATCGCCAACGCGTTGTCCCTCGCCGAGGGAACGGTGAAAAATTACGTCAGCCGGATCATGGAGAAGCTGCATGCCAACACGCGCACGGAGCTCGCCATCATGTCGCACCGGCATGCGAGACCGCTCGCGAACAAGTGACTTTGGTCACTGGCGATCGTGACTTTCGACCCCTGACGCTGCGCCGCTTGTCGACTACAGTGTCCGCGAAAAGCTCACGAGTCCTCGCATGTCCATCGTAGAAGCAGCGCTCAAACGGCCGTACACGGTGATGGCCGTACTCATTCTGGTCTCGCTCATGGGGATCGGCGCCGGCCTGCGCATGCCGGTCGATATCTTTCCCGAGATAAACATCCCCGTTGTGGCTGTCGTCTGGACCTACAACGGCATGAGCGCGGAGGATATCCAGAACCGCATTCTCACGCTGCACGAGCGTCAGCTCGCCTCCTTGGTCGACGATATCTCGCGCATCGAATCGGTGAGCTATCAGGGTGTCGGAGTGGAGAAGGTGTATCTGCACGAGGGTGCCGATGTGACCCGCGCGATTTCCCAACTGGCCTCGAGCGCGCTGGTGGTGCTCAAATACATGCCGCCCAATATCACGCCGCCGCTCGTGCTGCGGTACGGGGCGACCGATGTGCCGATCATCCAGTTGAGCCTGTCGAGCCAATCCCTGCCCGACACCAAGCTGAACGATCTGGGCCAGAACATCATCCGACCGGCGCTCGCCGTGGTGCACGGTGCCGAGGTTCCGTATCCCTACGGCGGCAAGCCGCGCGTCATCATGGCCGATCTGGATCCCGGCGCCTTGGAGGCACGCGGCTTATCCGCGAGCGATGTCAGCACCGCCCTGCAGCACCAGAACGTGATTCTGCCCTCCGGAGACGTGAAGATCGGTGACAAGGATTACACGCTGGCGATGAACAACACGCCGAATGTCATCGATACCATCAATTCATTCCCGATCAAGCAGGTCGGAGGCCGCATGGTGTTCATGCGCGACGTGGCGCACGTGCACGACGGCTTCCAGGTGCAGACCAACTCGGTGTCGGTCAACGGCACGCCCGGCGCGCTCATGGTGATCCGCAAGACGGGTGGTGTATCGACCCTCGAAGTCATCGACGGCGTACGCGCGGCGATGAAGGACCTCGCGAATGTGCTGCCGAAGGGTGTCACGGTCAAGGCGCTGTTCGATCAGTCCGTGTTCGTCAAGGCGGCGCTCGACAGCGTGCTTTTGAGCGCGTCCATGGCTGCCGCGCTGACCGCCATTGTGATCATCCTGTTTCTCGGCAACGTGCGCCTGTCGCTGATCATTCTGGCGGCGATCCCTCTTTCGATCATCACCGCCGTGCTGTTCATCGACCTAACCGGACAGACTCTCAACACCATGACGCTCGGCGGCTTCGCGCTCGCCATCGGGATTCTGGTCGACAACGGCACGGTCGTGATCGAGAACATCGAACGACACGTCGCGATGGGCGAGCCGCTGCATCAGTCGATCGTCAATGGCGCTTCGGAGGTGGCCATCCCGACGTTTCTCTCGACGCTTTGCATTTGCATCGTCTTCGTCCCGGTGTTTCTGCTGCAGGGTACGGCGAAGTATCTGTTCTCTCCGTTGTCCTTGTCGGTAATCGGTGCGCTACTCGCGAGTCTCGCGTTGTCGTTCACCATGGTGCCCGTGCTGTTCAACTTCTTGATGGCCAAGTCCGTTCACCGCTACGACGCCGAGGAGCACCACGGCCCCGTGGCCCGCAAGCAGCATTCAGCGAACCCGTTGGTCAATTTCCAGCAGGGATTCGAGCGCAAATTCGAGGCGTTTCGCGGGGGATACCGCAACATCCTGTCATGGGCGCTGTCTCAGCCTGTCGCCACCGTGACCGCGTTCGTCGTGCTGATGGTGCTGTCGGCGCTGCTGTTCCCGCAACTCGGGCGGGATTTCTTTCCGCAGGTCGATGCCGGTCAGATGCGACTCCACGTACGCGCTCCGCCGGGCACCCGGATCGAGAGCACTCAGGAATATTTCGCCGAGGTGGAGGCCGAGATCCGCCGCCTGGTTGGCAACGGGCAAATCGACGTGATGCTCGACAACATAGGGCTTCCATACAGCGGCATCAATATTGCGCTGAGCGATTCCGCCACCGTCGGCCCGATGGATGGCGAAATCCTGATCTCGCTCAGCAAGAAGCACGCGCCGACCGCCGGGTTGATCGCGATGCTTCGCAGGCAGCTCCCCGCGCGCTTCGCACAGTTGCAATTCTTTTTCCAGCCCGCCGACATCGTCGATCAAGTGCTAAATTTCGGTCAGCCGGCTCCGATCGACATCCGCGTGTCGGGGCCCGATCAGCGGGCGGCCTTCGGCGTCGCGTCGGATATCTCGAGGGCGTTGGTCGGTGTCCCGGGCGTGGTCGACTCGCACGTGTTCCAGGTGCCGAACGCCCCGGCCTTGACGGTTGATATGGACCGCTCGCTCGCGACCTTGACCGGCATCACGCAGCTTGAGGCGGCCAACGACGTGCTGGTCGCCACCAACTCGAGCGCGCAGACCGCCCCCAATTTCTGGGTGGATCCGCGCAACAGCGTGAGTTACCCGCTGGTGGTGCAATTTCCACCTTATCTGTACGGTTCGACGCAGGATCTGAAGACTTTGCCTGTGACCGGCGGGGAGGCCGGCGACAGCCAGCTTTTGACCAACTTGGCTGCGTTCGGGCGCAACACGCTGCCGATGGTCACCTCGCAGCTCAACATCCGCCCCGTTTTCGATGTGCAGGCGGACGTGCAGGGGCGCGATCTGTACTCCGCGGCGCATGACATCGACAAGGTGATCGCCGCGCATCAGCCGGACCCCTCGAAGGCGATCAAGGTTCGGCTGAGCGGCCAGATCGAGACCATGCAGGAGAGCTACACGGGGCTGTTCACCGGAATCGGGCTCGCCATCGTGTTGGTCTATCTGTTTTTGGTGATGAACTTCCAAAGTTGGGTGGATCCGTTGATCGTCTTGATGGCGGTTCCGTTCGCGCTCGGCGGAGTGCTCTGGATGCTCTTCCTGTCGCTGACGCCGATGAGCGTGCCGGCATTGATGGGCACGCTGATGTGCATCGGGCTCACCACGGCAAACAGCATTCTGGTGGTGAGCTTCGCGAACCAGCGCATGGCGGCCGGAGACGATCCCTTGCGCGCCGCCGCTGCGGCGGGGTACACGCGCTTGAGGCCGGTACTCATGACCGCCGGCGCGATGATCGTCGGCATGGTCCCGATGGCACTCGGCATCGGGGAGGGCGGGGAGCAAAACGCGCCGCTCGGAAGGGCGGTGATCGGTGGATTGCTGTTCGCCACCTTCGCAACACTGATCTTCGTGCCGACCATGTATTGCTTGATGCGCCGGCGAGCAACTCCCGTTCCCGACTCGAATGTCATAGGTGGACCCCATGCAGTCGCCGGACTCACGACCTGATTCCTCAGCCTCGGAGCGGGTCGAGCCGCCGCCGCAGGTGCCCGACGACACGTCCCGGCGGGAATCCGAACCCGTCTCGACCCGCTTCGAGCCCGACACGGCGAAGCAGGTCAAGAAGGCGGTGATCATTGCCGGGGCGGTGTTGATCATCGGATTCATCGCGGTGCGCATCGACCGCTACTTCCACGAGCACGCGGTGGCGAGTCTGGCGCGGTCCAACTCCGAGGCCGCCCCCCCGGTGGACATCGTGGTCGCCAAATCCGTCACCGTCGGACAGGACCTGGTGCTGCCCGGTCAAACGGCGGCGTGGTACGAGAGTACGATCTATGCGCGCGTCAACGGCTATGTCGCGAGCTGGCTGGTCGATATCGGCGATTCCGTCAAGAAAGGTCAGCTGCTCGCGACCATCGAAACTCCGGAGCTCGACGCGGAGCTCGCAGCCTCGCGGGCCGCATTGAACGCATCGCAGGCGCAGGTCACCGCCCGGGAAGCCGAGAGGGAATTCGCCGAGTCCACCAATGAGCGCTGGCGCGATGCGCCAAAGGGCGTCGTCTCCGAGCAGGAGCGCGAGGCCAAGAAGGCTGACTACAATTCTGCCAAAGCGCGGCTGTATGCGGCCAAGGCACAAGTCGCGCTCGATCAGTCGCGCGTCGATCAATACAGCGCGCTCGCCGCGTTCAAACAAGTCAGGGCGCCTTTCGACGGCATCATCACCGAGCGCAAGATCGACGTCGGCAACCTGGTCACCGCCGGCAGCACGTCGTCCACCACCTCACTGTATCGCATCACCCAGAACGATCCGCTGCGCGTTTTCGTCGACGTGCCGCAGCGCGCGGCGGGTGATCTGATGAAGCAGGGCGTTCCGGCACAGATCCGGGCTGCCGGCTCTTCAGCGGCCGTGTTTTCTGGAACGGTCACCCGGTCGGCGGATGCGATCAACCCGCAAGCCCGCACCATGCGCACCGAGGTCGACTTGCCGAACCCCGGCAACGCCTTGGTTCCGGGCATGTACGTCACTGTCTCGTTCCAGCTGCCGGCGAAAGGACAGGTCGAGGTTCCCGCCGCCGCACTGATTTTTCGAGCCGGTGGCCCGGAAGTTGTGCGCGTACGGAACGATGGCAAAGTGGAGTTCGTGAAGGTCACCATCGCCCGCGACGACGGGAGTTTCCTCGAACTCGGCCCCGGCATCGATCCCGGCGATCGGCTGGTGCTGAACATCAGCAGCCAGATCAGCCCCGGCGAAGCGGTCGCGGTCAGCAATCCGTCGCTTGCCTCGGCTGGCGCCGGAACGGGCACCGCCGCGGTGGCGGCGCATTGAGGGCGTGATGCGGCCGGCACGCATCGCTCGGATCGTCGCGATGGGCCTCATCGCGGGCCTTACGGCGTGTGCGGTGGGCCCCAACTACCGCACTCCCGAGACGCGGCTTCCCGCCTCGTTCTCGGGCGGTGCGCTCAAGGCGACTGGGGTGCCGGGCGCTTCCGGTGCGGCGCCCAGCCTCGATCTGGCGAGCTGGTGGCGTTCCATGGGCGATGCGCAGTTGAATACATTGGTCGAGCGCGCCGTCAAGGCCAATTTCGATGTCGAGATAGCCCTCACACGGCTGCAGCAGGCGCGCACTTACGAAGCGGTCGTCGCGGGTCATGCGCTGCCGGAAGTGGAAGCCACTGCCGCAGAGGCTCGTGGCACCGGAACGGACCTTGCACGCGGCCGCGCCGCGCAACCGCTCGTATCGGCGGATAATTCCTCGGGGCTCGCGCACATCAACACCCTTGTGGGCTTCGATTCGGTCTGGGAGATCGATCTATTCGGCAAATATCGGCGCGCACTCCAGGCAGCGCAATTTGATGCACAGGCCGCCGCTGCCGCTCGATACGGAGTGCTCACGTCGGTTATTGCCGACGTTGTGCGCGCGTATATCGATTTGCGCGGTCACCAGGTCGAGCTCGGCGTGCTGCGTCAAGCGAGCGGCGTGTTGCACGAGTCGCAGCGCATCGTGGGTGAGCGCTACGAACGAGGCATCACCAACGAGCTCGACGTCACGCTGGCGGAGCGCGAGCTCCATACGCTCGACGCACAGATCGCGCCCGAGGAGGCGCAAGTCAACGCCGCGCAAAATGCGATCGCCGTATTGCTTGGGGAGTTTCCCGAAGACATCGCTCGTGAGCTCTCCAACCCGGAACTCGTTCCGACCACGCCGGAGGTGGCCACACCCGGAATACCTCTCGACCTGTTGAAGCGTCGGCCCGACATTCTCGAGGCGGAGCGTCGTCTCGGCGCCGCGACCGCCCGCATCGGTGTCGCGACCGCGGAGCTGTTCCCGCAAATCGCGTTGGTGGGGTCGATCGGCGCTCAGCAGGGGCAGGGCGCCGCGACGGGTCAGATGCTGGGCGCGCATCTCTGGTCGTTCGGTCCGGCCGCGGTCTGGCCGCTGCTGGATTTCGGCGCACTCGACGCCGAAGCCGACATCGCGGATCTCGAGGCGCATGCGAGTCTGGTCAGTTACCGCAGCACCATCGTCAATGCGGTGCGTGAGGTCGATAACGCCATGGACGAATATTCCGCACAACGCTTTCGGCTCGATGAGCTGGGACAGGCCATGCTCGCCGGTCAGCGGGCCGTTGAGCTCGCGACGCAACGATACAACCGCGGGTTGACGGATTTTCTCAACGTCGTCGACGCGCAGCGCCAATACTACGAGCTTCAGGAGCAATATACGTCGGCGCAAATGACCGAAGCCGAACAGTACGTGGAACTCTACAAGAGCCTCGGCGGGGGTTGGGAGAGCTATCAACAGGTCCCCGCGATCCGCCGGCCTCAGCCGGCAATTGTGGCCGCATTTCGCCGTACACTGGGCAACGGGGGCCCATGAGCAGGACCCACCGACAACGGGTCGCCCTGCGGATGCGTGTACGGATACGCGCTGCGGCGCTTTGCATCTGCCTCGCCGCGACCCTGACGGGATGTGCGGGGTTCGGCAGGTGCGGGTTTCGCGAATGCCTTGCAGACGCCCAGATCACTGCACAGGTGCGCTCGCTTCTCGCGCAGAGCCCGGCACTGTCGGCTCCCAACTCGATCAGCGTGCAGACCGATCAGGCTGTGGTGTATCTGCGGGGTCTGGTCTCCACTCCCTACCAGATTGCCGAGGCCGGCAGCATCGCTGCGCGCGCCCCTGGGGTGACCCGCGTGCAGAACCTCTTGTCCATCGACAACTCCCGATAACCGTCACGCCCATCGTGCCCTACCCACTACGGCAACCTTGGCTGTTGCAAAGGCGCCATGCCGGCCGAGCTGATTGTGACAGTCGCACGCCCACGGTTAGCTGCGATGCAGCATAGGCATGTCATACGAATGTAATGTTCGTGGACAATCATAGGGTCCAGGCCTTAAATAGAGTGTGGCCCAAGCGCAACGGTGCGCAAAAATGTTCCGCCAGCCCAGAACGAATCAACGGCAAACGAATCTGAATGGCTGATCTGTCTTGCAAGGCGGTAACGCTGCCGCGATCCGATGCGAACTAGTGAGACAGACGCGACGGTCCAACGTGCTGACAACCATGCTCACTTGTGACAAAAATGCAACAACCGTATCAATATCAATGGAGTTCAATGTGAGGAATCTCAACCCAATCATCGCTGCTGCGATGACGCTAAACCAAGCCGGCGGCCGCCGCGGCCTTTCGTATCTGGGAGGAAGCCTCTTGGCGGGTGCGCTGCTGGTGGCGGGAAGCACCGCGCAAGCGCAGACGACCTCTCCGACCTCTCTTCCGGCGCCGGTGGACGAGAGCCTGACCTGGCACGGCATCACGCTCTACGGCATTGTCGACATGGACTTTCAGTATGAAACCCACGGCGCGCCCTTCAGCAACTACTTCATCTCGGGCGGCTCGGACATCGTTCAGAAGAACAGCAACAATCCCGTGTCCGGTTTCACCTCCAACGGCATGAGCCAGTCGCGGGTCGGACTGCAGGGCAAGGAGCCGTTGCACTTCGGGGATTGGTCCGGCGTATTCAAGCTCGAGACTTTCTTCAATCCTGCCTCGGGCCAGATGACCGACGCCCTCAAGTCGGTGACCCAGAACAACGGCCGCGCGCTCGATGCGCAGAGCACGAATATCGATTCGAGCATCGCCGGACAGCCGTTCGAGCAAGCCTTCGTCGGTATCAGCTCGCCGACCTGGGGAACATTTACGTTCGGCCGGCAGAACTCGACGCTCGCCGACCTCATCGCCAAGTACGATCCGCAACAGACTTCGTATGCGTTCTCGCTGCTCGGCTTGTCCGGCACGCCGGCAGGTGGTGGCGATACGCAGGATCGGCGCCTCGACAGCTCGATCAAGTACGATGGCCATTTCTTCGACATCGTGCATTTCGGCGCTATCTACAAGACCCAGAATTCTGCGGGTGCGAGCTATGCCACCGCTGGCAGCGGTGAGGCGTTCTCGGCCTTCGAGGCGGCGCTGGGCGCCGAATATGCCGGTGCCTCGGTGGATGCGTTTTACACCAAGATTCGCGATGCGGTGTCGGCGGGTACGTTGAGCGCCGAGCAGCTGACGAAACTGCCGGACTTGAATCTCTCTGCGAGCAACTCGGTTTCCGGCACGATCTCCGACAACGCCTCCTATGGACTCATGGCCTCGTATGCCCTTGCGCCGGTGCTTCCGGTGGTGCCTGTGACCGTGTACGCGGGCTTCCAGCACATCACCTACATGAATCCTTCGATCTATCTGGATCCGGGCTTCGACGATATCGGCGGATACACGCTGGGCGCCGTTAACAATACGGCCTACGTGAAGGGCGACAAGCAACTCAACGTGTACTGGTTGGGCGCCCGATATTCGGTGACCCCGCAATTCACCGCCGCGATCGCCTACTATGGCGAGAAGCAATTCGCGTACGCAACCGGCAAGGACGCGGGCTGCTCGACTGTGGTTGCCGGCTCTTGCAGCGGAAACTTCAACGCGGTCTCCGTGTCGCTCGACTATCACTTCACCAAGCGCTTCGATACCTATGCGGGCGCCATGTGGTCGAACGTTTCGCACGGCCTCGCGAATGGCTATATCAACACGACCACGGTCGATCCGACGATCGGCGCGCGCTTCTCGTTCTAATCGATCGATCCGATCGAGTTGAGTTGACGGGTCTCATGGCCGATTCACGGCCATGAGACCCCACCGCCGGGCGCACTCCAATACCGCTCAATCGCGGCAGGCTCGCGCCACGCGCGCGCAGCAGGCGCGTGCAGCGCCGCTGGCGGCGCGGGGGCGTTGCGTATAAATTGTCCTCATCAGGGTCGCTCGCCCGTCACCAAGAGAGCTCCGTCCATGAAGGGTGCACAAAAGAAAGATAAAGCCAGCTGGTGGTACCTGCTCTTCGTTGTCCAAATCGTGGTGATCCTGTGGCCGCCGCTCTACAACAAAGTTGAGCCCACGCTGATCGGATTGCCGTTCTTTTACTGGTTTCAGCTCCTCTGGGTCATCGTCAGCGCCGTGTTCACCGCCGTGGTGTACTGGGCGACCCGGGCTTGAGACGACGCCGGCGGCCGGCTGGGAGGGAGTAGGGTGCCCGAGATCAATTGGACTGCGCTCGCGGTCTTCATTTTGCTGTTCGGCTTCATCACCTGGCTCGGCTTCGCCGCCGCCCGGTGGCGCAAGGGCGATCTCGATCAGCTGCATGAATGGGGACTCGGCGGCCGCCGCTTCGGCACCGTGGTGACCTGGTTTCTGGTCGGCGGCGACATCTACACCGCCTATACGTTCATCGCCGTTCCCGCGCTCGCCTTCGGCACCGGCGCGATCGCATTCTTCGCGGTTCCCTACACCATCGTCATCTATCCGTTGCTGTTTCTGATCTTCCCCAGGCTCTGGAACGTCTGTCACAAGCATGGCTACATCACGGCGGCCGATTTCGTGCGTGGCCGCTTCGGCAACCGCTGGCTCGCACTCGCGATCACCGTCACCGGCATCGTCGCGACGCTTCCTTACATCGCGCTGCAGTTGGTCGGCATCCAGGTGGTGGTCGGGGCGCTCGGCGTGACGGGAAGCGGTCTGGCCGCCGATCTGCCGCTCATCATCGCATTCGCCGTGCTCGCCGCATTCACCTATTCCAGCGGACTGCGGGCGCCCGCTTCGATCGCCATCGTCAAGGACATCCTGATCTACGTCGCGACCTTCGCCATCATCATCGTCGTTCCCATGAAGCTCGGCGGCTTCGGCAAGATCTTCGCAGCGGTGCCGGCCAGCAAGGTGCTGCTCGCGGTTCCGGGCGAACACACCACCGGCGCCTATAGCGGCTACGCCACGCTCGCGCTCGGGTCCGCCCTGGCTTTATTCCTGTACCCGCACTCCATGACCGCCATTTTGAGCGCCAACTCCGGGCATGCCATCCGCCGCAACGCGGCGATTCTGCCCGGCTACTCGTTCATGCTCGGACTGCTCGCCATGATCGGGTTGTTCGTGATCGCGGGGGGAATCGCAGACATGCCCGCGTATGCCCATGGATTCAAGCAATACGGCAGCAACTTCGCCGTGCCGGCGCTCATCTTGGACGTATTTCCCTCATGGTTCGTCGGCGTGGTGTTCGCCGCGATTGCCATCGGGGCGCTGGTACCGGCAGCGATCATGTCGATCGCAGTGGCCAATCTGTATACGCGCAACATTCATCGCGAATTCGTCAATCCCAATCCCACCGACAAGCAGGAAGCGCAGATGGCGAAATGGGTGTCGCTTGTCGCCAAACTGGGCGCCCTGATATTTATTTTGTTCGTGCCGACGAAATACGCCATTCAGTTGCAGCTGCTCGGTGGCATCTGGATCATCCAGACGCTGCCGGCCGTCATGCTGGGTGTCTATACCCGTTGGTTCAACGATTGGGCGTTGCTGCTCGGCTGGGCGGTCGGCACGGCCGCGGGTACCGCGATGGCGATCGCATCGAAGCTCACGCCCACTTTCGCGCTGTCCCTGGGGGGGTACACCTTCCCGGGCTACTCCGCCCTGTACACGGTTATCTTGAATCTCTCCATCGCCGCGGTTCTGACGCCGGTGTTCAACGGCATGCGGGCGGCTGGAGCGCCGGCCGACGCGACCGTGCCGGCGGATTATTTTGCGGGATAAGCGGGGTCTGTCATAAAAATGTCACAATTGCTCCCGACAATTCGCGCAGGTTTTGACGGCCGGTAATCCGATCGTGCCGCATCGACTCGGAGCCCATCACATGAAGACATTCCAGCGAATCGCTCTCGCCGCCGCCTGTTTCGGCCTCGCCGTTGCGGCGGCCGCTGCCACCGACATCTCCGGGGCCGGCGCGACGTTTCCCTATCCGATTTATGCCAAATGGGCGGACGCCTACAAGAAGCTCACCGGCGTCGGTCTGAACTACCAGTCCATCGGGTCGGGGGGTGGCATCAAGCAAATCAAGGCCAAGACCGTGACCTTCGGGGCTTCCGACATGCCCTTGAAGCCTGATGACTTGAAGGCCGCCGGACTGTTGCAATTCCCGATGATCATCGGCGGCGTCGTGCCGGTGGTGAATATCAAGGGCGTGGGACCGGGCCAGCTGCACCTCGACGGAGCCACCATTGCCGCGATCTATCTCGGCGACATCACCAAATGGGACGACCCGCAGGTCAAGCGTCTGAATCCGAAGGTGGCGCTGCCGGGCACGGCGATCGCTCCGGTGTACCGATCCGACGGCTCGGGCACCAATTTCCTGTTCTCCGATTATCTGTCGAAGTCCAGCCCGAAATTTGGGACGACGATCGGGGCGAACTCTTCGGTTCAATGGCCGATCGGCATCGGTGCGAAGGGCAACGAGGGCGTCGCCAACATGACCACGCAGACCGACGGTGCCATCGGGTACGTGGAATATGCCTATGCCAAGCAGAACAAGATGTCCTTCACGCAGCTCACGAACAAGTCCGGCGGGGTGGTCTCCCCAAGCGCCGAATCGTTTCAGGCGGCCGCCGGCAACGCGGACTGGTCGAAAGCGGACTCCTATTATCTGATCCTCACCGACCAGGCGGGTGCGAAGAGCTGGCCGATCACGGGCGCGAGCTTCATTCTGGTCTACCGGCAACCCACCGATGCTGCTCAGGTCGGCGAGGCCCTGAAGTTTTTCGCCTGGGCTTACAAGGACGGAGCCGCCATGGCATCGGAGCTGGACTACGTGCCGCTCCCGGCAGCACTGATCGATCAGGTGAAGAAGACCTGGCGCACCGAGATCAGCGCGGGCGGGCGCCCTGTGTGGAGCGGCCCATAGCTTCACCGAGGTTGCGGCCGAAAGCGGGCACGAGCTAGAGTGCTCGCCCGACTCGACCGAGCCGGTAAGCGAAGGGCCAAACCCGAAGGGCGAAACGGACACCGTGGCGATCATTGACCCGAGGCACGCCGCCAAGCAGCTGGTCTTCGAAAGAGTCTTCCGGTCGGCCACGTTGATGGCGGCGATTCTCGTGCTGGTGATCCTGGGCGGAGTGGCGATATCTCTGCTGCACGGCTCGTGGCCCGCGCTTTCCCACTTTGGGTTCCATTTCGTCACGCGCGAGATCTGGAATCCGGTCACGGACCAATTCGGGGCGCTGTCGGCCATCTACGGAACCGTGGTGACCTCGACCATCGCCATGGCGATCGCGGTGCCTGTGGGATTCGGGATCGCGCTGTTTCTGACGGAACTCTGTCCGCCGCTGCTGAAGCGGCCCATCGGCGTCGCGGTCGAGCTGTTGGCGGCGGTGCCGAGCATCATCTTCGGCATCTGGGGACTGTTCGTGTTGGCTCCTGTGCTGCAGCGTCACGTGCAGCCGTGGTTGATCGAGCATGTGGGGCCGCTGCCGGGCATCGGCAAGCTCTTCATGGGGCCGCCTTACGGCATCGGCATCCTGACCGCGGGATTCGTACTGGCCATCATGGTGCTGCCATTCATCGCGGCGACCATGCGCGATGTGTTCGACACGGTGCCGCCGATGTTGAAGGAGTCGGGTTACGGACTCGGCGCCACGACCTGGGAAGTGATCTGGAAGGTGGTCGTGCCGCATTCGCGCGTCGGCATCGTCGGCGGCGTCATGCTGGGGCTCGGAAGGGCGCTCGGAGAGACCATGGCGGTGACCTTCGTGATCGGCAACGCCCACCGCATCTCAACCTCGCTGCTCGCGCCGGGAACCACGATCTCCTCGGCCATCGCGAACGAATTCACCGAGGCGGTGGGCGACCTTTACACCTCCTCGCTGATTGCGCTGGGCTTGCTCCTGTTTCTGATCACCTTTTCGGTGATCGCCGCGGCGCAGGCGATGCTGCGACGGCTCGAGCGCCGGGCGGCCTTGTGAGCCCTGGCATGCACCGGAGCGGACGATGAACCGCCGGGCGCTGCGCAAGTTCAAGAACGGCGCGTTCTTGGCACTATCCCTGATCGCGACCTTGGCGGGCCTCGCCTGTCTCACCGCCATTCTCTGGACGCTCATTTCCCACGGCATCGCCGGCATGTCCTGGCATCTGTTCACGGAAATGACCCCGCCGCCGGGCAGCCGGGGCGGGTTGCTCAATGCGCTGTACGGCAGCGCGGTGATGACGCTGCTCGGAATCTTGATCGGCTCTCCGATCGGTGTGTTGGCCGGCACGTACCTCGCGGAGTACGGCCGACAGTCGCGGCTTTCCATTTTGATCCGCTTCATCAACGATGTGCTGCTGAGCGCGCCGTCGATCATCATCGGGTTGTTCGTCTACGAAATCATCGTGGTCCGCATGGGACATTTTTCGGCGCTTGCCGGCGCATTGTCGCTCGCGATTCTCGCGATACCGATCACACTGCGGACCACCGAGGACATGCTGAATCTCGTGCCCGTCGGCATGAAGGATTCGTCCGCGGCACTCGGCGCCTATCCCTGGCGCACCACGCTCAGCATTCTGTATCCGGCCGCGCGTTCGGGGATCGTGACCGGACTTTTGCTCGCGATCGCGCGCATCAGCGGCGAGACCGCACCGCTCCTGTTCACCGCGCTCAACAATCAATTCTGGAGCAACAACCTCGATGCGCCGATGGCGAATCTGCCCGTCGTCATTTTCCAGTTCGCGTTGAGTCCGTACAAGGATTGGCAGGATCTGGCGTGGGCGGGCGCGCTCATCATCACGGCGACGATCTTGCTGCTGAGCATCTCCGCGCGGATCTTGCTGGCCTTGCTCCAGTCGAGTGGCGGGGGAGGCGGCCGATGATTCCGTCCTCGAAGCTGCCGCGGCATTTGAAAACGCGCGTCCCGCCCACGACACCGGCGGCGCCCGTCGATACCGGTCCGCCGATGATCGAGATCCGCAAGCTCAATTTCTATTACGGTGCCCTGCAAGCGCTGCGCGATATCGATACGAATCTGGGTGACCGCACCATCACGGCGCTCATCGGGCCATCCGGCTGCGGAAAGTCGACGCTGCTCCGCGTGCTCAACCGGATGTACGCGCTCTATCCCCGGCAGCGCGCCGAGGGCGAGGTGCTGATCGGAGGGCGCGATATCTTGGGCGCCAACGTCGATGTTGCGGACCTTCGATATCGCGTCGGCATGGTGTTCCAGAAGCCCACGCCATTTCCCATGTCCGTATACGAGAACGTGGCCTTCGGCCTGCGGCTTGCCGGGGGCATGCGCAGCGCCGATCTGAAGGTGCGCGTCGAGTCGGCGTTGAGGGATGCGGCGATCTGGGACGAAGTCAAAGACAAGCTGCACGCTGATGGCAGGAGCCTGTCGGGCGGACAGCAGCAGAGGCTTTGCATCGCTCGGACCATTGCCGTGCAGCCCGAAGTGCTGCTGCTCGATGAGCCCACCGCGGCGCTCGATCCCATCTCGACATTGAAGGTCGAGGAAACCCTGCAGGCGTTGCGTGAAAGGTATTGTATCGTCATAGTGACGCATAACCTGCAGCAGGCCGCGCGCGTGTCGAACGTCACCGGATTCATGTACCTGGGCGAGCTCGTGGAAATCGGTCCTTCCAGCGAGATATTCACGGCGCCCAAGAACCGCAAGACCGACGACTACATCACCGGACGATTTGGGTGAGCGGGTGAAAGCCTCGGAGAACTCATTGGGCGTCAATCTCGGCGAGCCGGCCACCGCCCCCGGGCGCGTGCCCGCCGCCCGCGATACCATCCAGGATCCGGTCATGAGCACGTGGCAGGTCAACGTGCACTACGGGGAGAAGCGTGCCGTGCGCGACGTGAGCCTGGACATCGGGCGCAATCAGGTGCTGGCCCTGATCGGACCTTCCGGCTGCGGCAAATCGACGTTCTTGAGGTGCCTGAACCGCATGAACGACACCATCGTGAGCGCCCGCGTCGACGGCAAGATCACGCTCGACGGCCAGGATATTTACGATCGCAAGCACGACGTGGCACAGCTTCGGGCGCGTGTCGGCATCGTGTTCCAGAAGCCGACGCCGTTTCCGCACTCCATCTATGCGAATGTGGCGTATGGTCCGCGCATCCATGGCCTGACGAAGAGCCGCGCCGACCTGGACGAACTGGTGGCGAGCAGCCTGCAACGCGCGGGGCTCTGGGACGAGGTGAAGGAGCGGCTTTCAGAGCCCGGAACCAGTCTATCCGGCGGCCAGCAGCAGCGCCTGTGCATTGCGCGCACCATCGCCGTCAACCCGGAGGTCATCCTCATGGACGAGCCCACCTCCGCGCTCGATCCGATCGCGAGCGCGAGGATCGAGGATTTGATCGATGAATTGCGCGAGAACTACGCGATCGTCATCGTCACTCACAACATGCAGCAAGCGGCGCGTGTTTCGCAGCGGACCGCTTATTTCCATATGGGTGATCTCATCGAGATCGGGCCGACGGATCTTGTGTTCACGAATCCGCAGCAGAGGCTTACTGAGGACTACATTACCGGGCGCTTCGGCTGAGATTCGCATCGGGGTTCGTTGCCGATGATATGCCGTTCGGTGGGAGGGCCGGGTCTGGCAGGCATTTCCCGGACCGCCGTGAATCCGTCCCTGGAGGCTTCGGGGAAAACATCCATGTTTTCCACGATCCGGGAAATGCCTGCCAGATCCGGCCATCGGCCGCGCGCGGCTATCGTCGAGCAAGACGTCTCATGCGAGTCGTCGACGGTACGAGGGGCATCGTAAGGGGCAATCTCCCCGCTCAGACGTTGCGCAGCAGCTCGTTGATGGAAGTCTTGGCGCGGGTTTGTGCGTCGACGCGCTTCACGATGACCGCGCACGCCAGGGAATACTTGCCGTTGGACGCGGGCAACGATCCAGGCACCACCACAGCGCCGGCGGGAACCCGTCCGTAGGAGATCTCGTCGCGCTCGCGGTCGTAAATGCGGGTGCTCTGGCCGATGAAGACGCCCATCGAGATCACGGCGCCGGCCTCGACGATCACGCCCTCGACGATTTCGGAGCGTGCGCCGATGAAGCAATTGTCCTCGATGATGGTGGGGTTCGCCTGCAGCGGCTCGAGCACGCCGCCGATGCCGACCCCGCCGGACAGATGCACATTCTTGCCGATCTGGGCGCATGAGCCCACGGTCGCCCAGGTATCGACCATGGTTCCCGAATCGACGTACGCCCCGATGTTCACGTAGCTCGGCATCAGCACGACGTTCGCAGCGATGAACGCGCCGCGGCGCACCGTGGCGGGCGGCACCACTCGCGCGCCCGCGGCAGCGAATCGAGCCTCGTCCCATCCCGCGAATTTGAGCGGGACCTTGTCGTAGAAATTCAGGCCCCCGCCGGCGGCGAGAGCGGTGTTCGGCGCGAGGCGGAAGGAGAGCAGCACGGCCATCTTCAGCCACTGATGCACGTGCCACTCGCTGCCGCGCCTCTCGGCGACGCGCAGGGTTCCCGCATCGAGCATGCCGATCGCGGTCTCGACCGCGTCGCGCAATTCCGAGGAGGCGCTCTGCGGTGCAACGCTCGCCCGCGCGTCCCAGGCACCCTCGATCAGGGCGCGCAACCGCTCCAGATCGACGCTCACGCTCGTGCCGCGTCGCGCCGGTCGAGCGCACGCACCAGGGAGTCGTGCACGCGCTGGCAGGCTTCGTCCGCGAGCGGACGCCCTTCCATGTCGGTGATGTAGAACACGTCTTCCGCCCGCTCGCCCACGGTCATGATCTTGGCGCCATTGATCGCGACGCGCTCCGTTTTGAACACTTTGCCAACCTCGGATAGGAGGCCGGGACGATCCGCGGCCACGAGCTCCAGTATCGTACGGTTGTTGCGATTGTCCAAGCTGAAGTTGACCTGGGTCATGGTGGAGAACATGCGCACCTGCCGCGCCGCGCGGCGGGTGACGGTCACCGGCGAGTCCTCCGATTGCTGCAGATTGCGCCACAGGCCGCGCTCGATTTCCCGGATGCGCGCCGCATCGGCGATCACCGTGCCGTTGTCCTCCAGCACCACGTAGGTTTCCAAGCTGAAGCCGTTGGCACTCGTGATCAGGCGGGCATCCACCACGTTGAGTCCCATCTGATCGAGTACCGCCGTGGTGCGCGCGAAGCTGTGCACGCCGTGCGGCGTATAGGTCAGCACGGCGGTGCCCCCGCGCTCCGTCAACTGCCGGATCGCGACCAGTGCGGCATCGCCCGGACGCCGATCCGCGAGCAGCGTCGTGTGCCAGGCAATTTCCTCGGGAGTGAAGCGCAGAAAATACGCCTCGGTCCATTGCGACCACACCTCGGCGACGCGCGCTTCGGGAATCGCGGGGATTTTCGCCCGGACACTCTGTTGGGTCTCGCGTATCAGTTCATCCTGATCGACGGGAGTTTCCAGGCCGCGGCGCAAGGCGCGCTTGGTGCGCTCGTAGAACTCCTCGAAGAGCCGCGCCTTCCAGGTGTTCCAGAGCTTCGGATTGGTGCCGCGCACGTCCGCGACCGTAAGCACGTAGAGATAATCGAGATGCGCCTGATCGCCGACGCGGCGAGCGAAGTCATGAATGATGTCCGGATCGCTGATGTCTTTTTTCTGCGAGGTGATGGACAGGATCAAATGATTCTTGACCAGCCAGGCGACCAGGCGAGCCTCATATCGGCCGAGCCCCTGTTCCAGGCAGAAGGCCTCCGCATCGACCGCACCGAGCTCGGAATGGTCGCCGCCTCGCCCCTTGGCGATGTCGTGGAATAGGGCGGCCAGATAGGCGAGCTCCTGGCGCGGGAGCGACTGCATGATCTGGCTCAAGTCCGGGAACTCGTGGTTGTACTTCGGAATGGCGAAGCGCCGCAGGTTGCTCACCACGAACAGCGTGTGCGCATCCACGGTGTAGGCGTGGAACAGATCGTACTGCATGCGTCCGACGACGCGTCCGAAGGAGGGGATGTAGCGGCCGAGCACGCCATACAGGTTCATGCGCCTGAGTTCGTGGGTGACGCCGACGGGGGCGCAGAGAATTTCCATGAACAGCCGATGATGGCGCGGATTCTGGCGGAACTCCTCGTCGATCAGCGACACATGGGTGCCGATGAGGCGGATCGTCTCGGCACGCACACCGCGCAGTTCGGGATGCTGCTGCAGGAGCACGAACAGCTCCAGCAGCGCCGACGGGTAGCGCGCAAACACCTCGGGATGGGTGACTTCGAGGTAGTCATTGCGGATCTGGAATCGCGGATTGATGGGAATCGGCGGCGCGCTCTGCGTCAAGATCGCCTCGCGAAACAGCTGCAGCAGCATTTCGTTGAGCAGGCTCACATCCATCACGGTTCGATAGTACTTCTGCATCAGCTGCTCGACCGCGAGCGTGAAGCTCGCGTCCTCATAGCCGAACAGCTTCGCGAGCTTGATCTGGTAATCGAACAGCAGCCGGTCCTCGCGCCTCCCGGTGAGCACGTGAAGCCCGAAGCGCACCTTCCAGAGGAAGGACTGTCCGGCCTTGAGCTTGCGCAGTTCCTCGCGCGTCAGGAATCCGTGCGGAACCAACTCATCGAGGGTGTCCGTTCCGAAGTGCCGCTTGGCCACCCAGCCGATGGTCTGAATGTCGCGCAGACCCCCGGGGCTCGCTTTGACGTTGGGCTCCAGGTTGTAGGCCGTGTCGAAGTAGCGATGATGACGCTCGGTCTGTTCGCGCACCTTGGCCTCGAAGAAATCCTGCGAAGACCACAGCCGGTCCGGCGCGAGCGCGCGCCGCATCCCGGCGAACAGCGATTCGGGTCCGGCCAGCAGGCGCGCCTCGAACAGGGTCGTGGCGACGCTGATGTCGGCGAGGCTCTCGCGCTGGCAATCATCGATCGAGCGCACGCTGTGGCCCACTTCGAGGCCGATATCCCAAAGGAACGTCAGGAAGCGCTCGATATCGGATTGCCAGTCGGCCGAATCGCTCTTCGGCAGGAGCACCATGATGTCGATGTCGGAGCTCGGGTGCAGTTCGCCGCGACCGTAACCGCCGACCGCCACCAGAGCGAGGTCGTCCGCGAATCGGCCCGCATGCTTCACCCAGGCCGCGCGCAGTGTGAGATCGACGAGCAGCGCGCGGTCGCGTACCAGGGCCTCGACCGGCTCATCCGCTTGGAAGCGCTCGCGCAACAGGTCCGCGCCGCCGTCGAGCACCTGGCGAAACACGGCCGGCGAATACTGACCGCTCTTCAGGGCCTCCGGCACGAGAGCCAAATAGGCCCAATCAGCGTTGTGGTCGAGGAACTTGGCGCCGGCGTTCAAGAAGCCGCCGCGGCTTGCGACAGCGCCGCTTCGGCGCCGAGGGTGAGTACTTCGTACCCAACGTCGGTGACCAGGATGGTATGTTCCCATTGCGCCGAGAGAGACTGGTCCTTGGTCACCACCGTCCAGCCATCATTCAAGAGGCGCACGTCGCGGCGTCCGGCGTTGATCATGGGCTCGATGGTGAAGGTCATGCCCGCCTCGAGCTCCAGGCCGGTCCCCGGCTTGCCGTAATGCAGCACCTGTGGGTCCTCGTGATACACCCGGCCTATCCCGTGCCCGCAATACTCGCGGACCACGGAGAACCCATTGCTCTCCGCGAATGTCTGGATGGCATGGCCGATATCGCCCAAGTGGACGCCTGGCTTGACCACCCCGATACCCTTCCACATCGCCTCGTAACAGGCTGCGCTGAGCCGCCGTGCGGCGACACTCGGGGTGCCGACCAGATACATGCGGCTGGTGTCGCCATGAAAGCCGTCGCGGATCACGGTCACATCGATGTTGACGATGTCGCCGCTCTTCAAGCGCTTGTCCCCGGGGATGCCATGGCAGACCACGTGGTTTATCGAGGTGCAGATGGTTTTCGGGAAGCCGCGGTAGTTCAGGTTCGCGGGGATGGACTTGAGCTCGTCCACGATGAAGTCGTGACAGCGCTTGTCGAGCTCCTCGGTGCTTACCCCGGCCTGGACGAACGGCTCGATCATGTCCAGGACGCTCGCGGCCAAACGTCCGGCGGCACGCATCTTTTCCTGTTCCGCAGGCGTTTTGACGGTTACGTTCATAGGGTCTCTGGATCCAATTCTACGGTTTGTTTCGGGGTAGTGTTCATGGTATAAAGCGCGGCTATTTTTAACAACCCCGCACGCGGGTCGACACAGTCGGCTGGGTGCCCGGGAACCTCGGATCTGAAGGCTCCGCCTCTTGGATTCAAGGCCCGGGTTGCCGATTGGGACTCGCGGAGGCTCAACCCAACCAAGGAGTTCATCATGGCCGGCGTGTCAATGCGACAAATGCTGGAAGCGGGTGTCCATTTCGGACATCAGACCCGCTTCTGGAACCCGAAAATGGCCCCGTTCATTTTCGGCGAGCGTAACAAGATCCACATCATCAATCTGGAGAAGACCCAGCCTCTCTATGCGCAGGCGGCCGCCTTCATCAAGGGCGTTGCAGCCGAGGGGGGCAAGGTGCTGTTCGTCGGCACCAAGCGGTCCGCCCGGGATGCCGTACAAAAAGAGGCGGTGCGATGCAGCATGCCGTACGTCAACCAGCGCTGGCTGGGCGGGATGTTGACCAATTTCAAGACCATCCGGCAGTCCATCAAGCGGCTCAATGAGCTCGACGAGATGGCGCAAAACGGATCGCTCGACCGTCGTGGCAAGAAAGAGGCGCAGATGCTGCGCCGGGAAATGGACAAGCTGCTGCGCAGCTTGGGCGGCATCCGCGACATGACGGCGCTGCCCGATGCCTTGTTCGTGATCGACGTGGGGCACGAGGAGATCGCGATCCACGAGGCGCGCAAGCTCGGTATTCCCGTGGTGGCGGTGGTCGACACGAATTGCTCGCCGGACGGGATCGATTACGTCATTCCGGGCAACGACGATGCCATGCGAGCCATTCTTCTTTATGCCGGCGGTGTCGCCGATTCGGTGCTCGAGGGCAAGGCTTCGCTTCCGGAGGTGCCGGTGGGCGAGGACGAATTCGTCGAGCTGGATGAGGAGGGCAACCCGAAGAAGCGGTCTTCTGCAGGCGGCCGCCGTCCGCCCGCCCCAGCCGGCCGCGGCAGGAAGCCCGCCCCGCGCCGCAAGATTCCCGTGACGGTCATCCCCGGAGCGGTGGCCGCCGTCGTTCAAGTCGAGGATGCCGAGGTGGAAACCGACGACGTCGATGCAGCCGACGCGCCTCCCGCCGAGAACCGACCGGCGAGCGCCCCGCGGCGCAGGCCCGTCGGTCGCCGTACCCCGGTGCGCGGCGCTTGAATGTCGAGAGGGGCCGGCGTGAACGCAGGCCCCTCTCCGATTCAAACTTGATTGATCAATGCAAGGAAACGGCTGCCGACGGCTGCCTTTAAGTACCATGAACATTACAGCAGACATCGTCAAACAACTCCGTGAGCGCACCGGCGCCGGCATGATGGAATGCAAGAAGGCGCTGGTCGAAACCAAGGGCGACCTCGATGCCGCCGCGGAGCTCATGCGCAAGAGCGGACTGGCGAAGGCCGACAAGAAGGCGGCCCGCGTGGCAGCCGAAGGCACGCTCACCGTGGAGCGCTCGGGGCTTTCCGCGGTGCTGGTCGAGATCAACTGCGAAACCGATTTCGTGGCGCGAAGCGATGAGTTCCAGTCCTTTGCCCGCGACGTGGCCAAGGCGGCGCTCAGCTCCTCGGCGCCGAACGTCGAGGCCTTGGTGCAGACGGATACCGGCTCCGGCACGCTCGAGGAAAAGCGCCGCGCCCTGGTCGCGAAGATCGGCGAGAACATCGCCGTGCGCCGCTTCGTGCGCGTCACCGCGCCGGGGGCCCTGGGAACCTATCTTCACGGCACGCGGATCGGTGCCCTGGTCGCGCTGCAGGGCGGCGACGAGGCGTTGGCGCGCGATCTCGCCATGCACATCGTCGGCAGCAACCCGGCCTACGTGGACGCCGGAGCCGTTCCGGCCGAGGTGCTCGACAAGGAGCGCGAGATCCTCACCGAGCAGACCAAGGGCGAGAAGAAGCCGCCCGAGATCGTCGCCAAGATGGTAGAGGGGCGTCTGCGCAAGTTCCTGGCGGAGATCACGCTGCTCGGCCAACCCTTCGTCAAAGATCCGGAGACCACGGTGGAGAAGCTCCTGAAGAAGTCAGGTGCCAAGGTGGTCGAATTCGTGCGCTACGAAGTCGGTTCGGGCATCGAGAAGAAACAGGACGATTTCGTCGGCGAGGTGATGGCGCAGGTGAAGTCCCAAGACAAGGATCCCAAACCGCGCTAGTCTCCGATCCCGTTGATTTCAAAGACCCCGCGCCCGCGGGGTCTTTTGTAGTAGGGTACTGCCATATGACGGAAACAACGCCCACCGCGCGCTACCGCAGAATCTTGGTCAAGTTATCCGGTGAGGCCCTGCTCGGCAGCGAGGATTACGGCATCGATCCGGCCATGCTCAAGCGCATCGCCGCGGAGATTCGCGAGTTGGCCCAGATGGGTGTGCAGGTGGCCGTGGTGCTCGGCGGCGGCAACATCTTCCGCGGCGCAGGCCTCGCCCGGGCCGGCATGGACCGTGTGACGGCCGACCACATGGGAATGTTGGCCACAGTGATCAATGCGCTCGCGCTTCAAGATGCGCTCGAGTCGCAAGGCACGTATGCGCGGGTCATGTCGGCGCTGCGCATCAACGAGGTTTGCGAGGATTACATTCGGCGTAGAGCCGTTAGGCATCTGGAGAAAGGGCGCGTCGTCATTTTCGGTGCGGGGACCGGCAATCCGTTCTTCACCACGGACACCGCGGCGAGCCTGCGGGCCATCGAGATCGATGCGGACATCCTGCTGAAGGCAACCAAGGTCAACGGAGTCTACGACTCGGACCCGCTCACGAATCCGAACGCCAAGCGCTACACCCATTTGACGTTCGACAAGGTGCTGAACGATCGGCTCAATGTGATGGACGCCACGGCGATCGTGATGTGCCGCGAAAACAACTTGCCGCTGCGGGTATTCAACCTGTTCAATGCCGGCGATCTATTGCGTATCGTTCAGGGCGAGGACGTGGGTACCGTCGTCTCCGCCGGACCGTAAGAGGGGAAGTCATGCTCGAGGACATAAAAAAAGACGCGACCGTGCGCATGCAGAAATGCGTGGTCGCGTTCAAGGACCAGTTGAAGAAGCTGCGCACGGGCCGCGCGCATACCAGCCTGATAGAGCACATCAAGGTCGACTACTACGGTTCGGAGATGCCTTTGAACCAGGTGGCGAACATCGCAACCGAGGACGCGCGCACATTGACCGTGACCCCGTGGGAGAAGTCCATGGTGTCGGTGATCGAGAAAGCCATCTACAAATCGGATCTCGGGCTCACGCCGAACACGGCCGGCACCTTGATCCGCATCGCGATGCCCGCTCTCACGGAGGAGCGGCGGCGCGACATCACCAAGGTGGTGCGCTCCGAGGCCGAAAGCGCGCGCGTGTCGGTGCGCAACGTGCGACGCGAGGTGATGACCGAGTTGAAGGACATGCTCAAGGAGAAATTGATCTCGCAGGACGACGACCGGCGCGCCCAGGACGAGATCCAAAAGCTCACCGACAAGCACGTCGCGGATATCGATCACGCCATGGCCGACAAAGAAAAGGAATTGATGCAGGTCTGAGCGGACCCGCAGACTCCGAGCGCATCATGGCCGACACGCCGCAACATGTCGCGATCATCATGGACGGCAACGGTCGATGGGCCCGGGCCCGCGGCTTGCCGCGAGCCGCCGGTCACCGCTCGAGCATCAAGGTCGTGCGCCGGGTGGTGGAGGATTGCGCGAAGCGCGATGTCCGATTCCTCACCGTATTCGCCTTTTCGAGCGAGAACTGGCAGCGGCCGCCCGACGAGGTGGGCATGCTCATGAAGCTGTTCCTCGATTCGATGGTGCGGGAGGTGTCCGATTTGCACCGCAATCGGGTACGGCTTAAGTTCATTGGCGATCGAAGCGTTCTGGGCAGCGCACTGGTTCGAAACATGGAGGATGCCGAATCGCTTACCGCCTCGAACGAGGGGCTCACGCTTTCGGTGGCGCTCGCCTACGGCGGCCGGTGGGACATCGCTCAAGCCTGTCGTTCGCTCGCGGCCGAGGCGGCTGCCGGGACGTTGAGTCCCGGCGAGATCGACGAGTCGCGGGTCGCCGGTCGTCTGGCATTGGCGGGTATTCCCGACCCCGATTTGCTCATCCGAACGGGCGGCGAGATGCGGATCAGCAATTTCCTGCTGTGGAATCTCGCCTATGCCGAACTGTATTTCACCGAGGTGCTCTGGCCGGAGTTCTCGGCGGTGCATCTGGATGCCGCGTTAGCCTTCTATCAGCAGCGCGAGCGTCGATTCGGGCGCACCTCCGAGCAGCTCGCCGCGCAGGCCGCCACGCACGTCAATGCTTAAGCTTCGAATTCTGACGGCATTGATTTTGGGCTGCGTGTTGCTCACCGGCTTGTTCATGCTCGAGCCGCGCTGGACCATCCTGGCGTTCGGCGTCGTCTGGCTCGCCGGCGCCTGGGAGTGGGCCGCGTTCGGGGGGGTGCACTCCTTGCCGTTGCGGCTGCTTTATTGCTGCGCGATTGCGCTGCTCTCGGCGCTGGCGTGGCAGTGGACCGAAGAGCCCGCGCACCTGTTGATGCTGCTCGGCGCCGCCTGCGCCTGGTGGGTCGCAGCGTTTCTCTGGCTGTTGGTGGCGCCGGAGTGGCACCGGCCGCGCCTCACCCTGTTGTGCGGCATACCGGTGCTGGTGTCGTCGTTCGTCGCGCTCGGCCGCATGATCCTCGCGGGTCGCGGGCCCGTCGGCGGTCCCATGATCGTGCTCTGGCTGGTGCTGCTGGTGATCGCCGCGGACATCGGCGCGTTCTTCGTCGGGCGCCGATTTGGGCGCCGCAAGCTCGCACCGCGGGTCAGCCCTGGAAAGACTTGGGAGGGCGCGGTCGGCGGCCTTTGCACGGTCGCCCTGGTGGCCTGGGTGGGTGCTCGCTCTTTTGGCTTCCCGGCTGCACTGTCGATAGGTTTCGGCTGCGCCGTCGGAGTTTTTTCGGTGATTGGGGATCTCACGGAAAGCATGTTCAAGCGCGCCGCCGGACTCAAGGACTCAGGCGTCATCCTGCCGGGACACGGGGGAATTCTCGACCGCATCGACTCGGTCACGGCCGCAGCGCCGCTCTACGCGCTCAGCCTGTTCGGCTCGGGAGTCATCGCATGAGCGCTCCTCGCGGCATTGCCATCCTGGGATCGACCGGCAGCATCGGCAAGAGCACCCTGGCCGTCATCGCCCTGCACCCCGAGCGCTTCCGAGCCGCGGTGCTCTGCGCACGCTCAAGCTGGCAGGCGGTGGTACAGCAGGCCATCGTGTTCAAACCCGATTCGGTGGTGCTGGTCGACGCCCGGGCCGCCGACGAGGCGCGCGCCGCGCTTCGGCATCTAGGCTCCTCGACTCGAGTGGAAAGCGGCGCCGAGGCCTTGGCGGCCGAGGTGGGCGGCGACAACATCCACATGGTGATGGCCGCGATCGTGGGCGCCGCAGGGTTGCTGCCGACGCTTGCCGCCGCGCGCGCCGGCAAGCGCGTTCTGCTCGCCAACAAGGAGGCGTTGGTGATGTCCGGGCGCCTCCTCATGGAGGAAGTGCAAAGGGCCCACACCGAGCTCATCCCGATCGACAGCGAGCACAACGCCATCTTTCAATGCATGCCGGCCGGGTATCTCCCGGGCGCGCCGGCGCGCGGCGTGAACCGGGTGATTTTGACCGCCTCCGGAGGGCCGTTTCGCTGCACCCCTTTCGCCAAGCTCGCGAGCGTTACGCCGGAGGAGGCGTGCAATCACCCGAAGTGGAAAATGGGCCGCAAGATTTCGGTGGATTCGGCGACGCTCATGAACAAGGGGCTCGAGGTGATCGAAGCCACTTTGCTGTTCGGTTTGCCGGAGGCACAGGTCAACGTCGTGGTTCATCCGCAAAGCCTGGTGCACTCGCTGGTGGAGTATGCCGACGGCTCGTTCCTCGCCCAGCTCGGGGCCCCGGACATGCGCACGCCGATTGCCCAGGCATTGGCATGGCCGGAGCGGGTGAGTTCCGGTGTACAATCGCTCGACCTGGGCGAAATTGGGCGGATGGATTTCGAGCCGCCCGACCATGTGCGCTTCCCGAGCATCGGGCTCGCGCGGGCCGCCGCCCGAGCGGGCGGGACTGGACCCGCCGTGCTCAATGCGGCGAATGAGGTTGCGGTACAAGCGTTTCTCGAGCGGCGCTTGAACTTTACCGGGATTGCAACGGTCTGTGACAAAGTGTTGCAGCGCCTCGATGCGAACCCGGTCAATGAGTTGGGTGATGTGTTGGACGCTGACGCCGCAGCTCGACGCCTGGCGAACGCCTTGATAGAGCCTGCGCATGGAGCCCTTGCATGAAGATGCTGATTTTTGTCGCCGCCTTCCTGGTAGCGATCGGGATACTGGTCGCGGTGCACGAATTCGGTCACTACTGGGTCGCCAAGAAACTTGGTTTCAAGGTGCTGCGCTTCAGTATCGGCTTCGGCAAACCGCTTCTCACCCGCGTCGGCAAAGACCCGGACCGCACCGAGTATTGCCTGTCAGCCATTCCCTTGGGCGGTTATGTGAAGCTCCTCGACGAGCGTGAGGGCGAGGTCGATCCCAAGGAACTCCATCGCTCCTTTACGCGGCGGCCGATCGCGCATCGCGTGGCAGTGCTCCTCGCGGGCCCCGCCATGAATCTCATCTTCGCCTCGCTCCTCTATGCGGTACTGGCGATGGCGGGCACCGAAATCGTCAAGCCCATGGTCGGTCAGGTACGCGTGGACAGCCCCGCCGCCGCCGCGGGGCTGCAGAGGGGCGATGAGATCCTGCAGGTCGGCGACTACAAGGTCGAGGACACCGAGGAGCTGCAGATCGACCTGCTGCGCCAGGTATCCGGAGCGCCCTCGGTGCCAATGCGTGTGAAGCGCGGCGCAGATGAGCTCGCCGTGACGCTGCACCTCGCCGACGATACGCGCAGCTTGACCGAGCCGGGGAAACTCCTGCCGGGCCTCGGATTCGATCTGGCGACCTGGCGCGCCGATACCACGGTTCAATCCGTACCCGCGGGCAGTGCCGGCGCGCTTGCCGGCTTGAAGCCCGGAGACAAGCTGGTGGCCGTCGACGGACGGCCCCTGGTGAACAGCGCGGATTTCATCGCCGCCGTGACCGGTGCTCCGGGAGGCGTGCTGTCCGTCGAGGTCCTCCGCGGGGGAGAGCGGCTCACCCTCTCGACTCCCGTACCCAAGATCATGGATGATGGCAAGGCGATCGGGCGGCTGGGCATCACGCTGGCCGAGGGCCAGAGGTCGTGGCCTCCCGGGCTCATCCAGATCCAGCATTCGGGACCGATCGAGGCGATCGGCGTCGGTGTCAAGAAGATGTGGGAGATGTCCTCGCTCACCGTGCAGATGATGTGGCGCATGGTGACCGGAGAGGTATCGGCCAAGAACATCAGCGGTGTGGTAAGCATCGCCGAGTTTGCCGGCATCAGTGCTTACCTCGGGTTGACCGCTTACATGGCGTTTCTCGCCATCATCAGCGTGAGCCTCGGCGTGCTGAACTTGATGCCGGTCCCGCTACTGGATGGCGGGCAGGTGGTTTATCAATTGGTGGAAGCTGTCAAGGGAAGCCCGTTGTCCGAGCGTGCCCAAAGCTTCGGTCAGCAGGTCGGGATTGCCCTGCTGGTCGTATTGATGAGCCTCGCTTTCTATAACGATATTTCCAGACATTTGAACTAACGGGAAATCATGATCTATCTCGAGTTTGCGCCGCGAATGCGGCGCCGTTCCGCAAGCGCTGCCCATAGAGACTGCATGCGGTCGTCGTCGCGTGCGGATTGAATTTCGGCTGATCTGCTTGATGGCGCTCGCCATCCAGCCCATCGGGGTCTCGGTACACGCCCAGCCTGCGCCGCAGCCTCAGACGCCGCCGCCCTCGCAAGAGCCGCCCAATCCGACGACTCAGCAGCCGTCCGCGGGCCCGCAGCCGCCGGTCGCGCCGCCGGTCGCGCCGCCGGCCGCGCCCCCCGCGGCGTCCTCCGATGCGTTCACCGTGGGCGACATACGCGTGGAGGGCCTGCAGCGCATCTCCGAGGGCACGGTATTCAATTATCTGCCCGTCAACATCGGCGATCACCTGGACGATCAGCGCATCGGCGAGGCGCTGCGTGCGTTGTATGCGACGGGCTTCTTCCGCGATGTGGAGCTGCGCCGCGACGGAAATACGCTTCTCGTTGTGGTGGTCGAGCGCCCCTCGATCGCGAAGTTCGAGGTCAAGGGCAACAAGGACATCAAGACCGAGGACCTGACCAAGAGCCTGCGCAACGTCGGTCTGGCTCAGGGAAAGACCTTCGATCGATCCGTTCTCGACGAGGTCAAGCAGTACCTCACCGACCAGTATTTCAGCCGCGGCAAATACGCGGTCAGGGTGGACACGAAGGTCACCGATCTGCCCGGCAACAAGGTCGACGTGGTGGTGGACATCAAGGAAGGAAAGCGCGCCAAGATCGAGATGATCAATCTGGTGGGCGATACCAAATTCAAGGAGAACGAGGTCCTCCAGACGTTCGAGCTCAAGACGCCGAACTGGCTCTCCTGGTACAAACAGGACGACCGCTATTCGCGCGAGTCGCTCACCGGGGACCTGGAGAAATTGCGTTCCTACTACATGGACCGCGGCTACGCGAACTTCCAGATCGAGTCGACGCAGGTGACCATCGCGCCCGAAAAAGACGACATGTACATCACCATCAACGTCAACGAAGGCGATGTATTCAAGGTGTCGGACATCAAGCTCGCCGGCACCATGGTCGTTCCCGAGGAACAACTGAAGAGGCTTCTGTTGATCCATCCCGGCGACATTTTCTCGCGCAAGCTCGTGACCAGCTCCCAAGAGCTCATGAGCTACCGGCTCGGCGCCGACGGTTACGCATTCTCGAAGATCGATCCCGTGCCGACGCCGGACAACGACAAGAAGACGGTTTCGCTCACCTTCTTCATCGAGCCCGGCAACCGGGTTTACGTGCGCCACATCAACTTCAACAACACCACGGCCATCAACGACGAGACCCTGCGCCGCGAGATGCGTCAGCTCGAAGGCGGCTGGCTCTCCAACTCTGCGATCGAGCGCTCCAAGGAGCGCATTCAGCGGCTGCCGTACGTGGAGAAGGTGGAGTTCGAGACCAAACCGGTGCCGGGAAGCGCCGACCTGGTCGACGTGGATTACAACATCAAGGAAGGCCTGCCCGGACAGTTCGGCGGCGGCATCGGATATTCCGAAGCGCAGAAGTTCAGCATCAACGGCAATTTCGTGCACAGCAACTTCCTGGGAAGCGGCGATCGCATCGCGCTCGAGGTCAACGCCGGCAAATACTCGAAGACGTATACCTTCGCGAGCACCGACCCGTACATGACCATCGACGGGGTGTCGAGAACCACCTCGCTCACTTTCCGCGACATCACGCAGTTCGTGGCGGCCTCATCGAAATTCTCCACCAAGCAGTTGACCCTGGCGGAGAGCTTCTCGTATCCGATCACCGAATATCAGTACCTGTCGATCGGGGTGTCCGCCAACAAGAACGAACTGGTGGTCTCGCAGGGTTACAGCTCGCAGCAGGCCATTTCCTGGGTGCAGCACAACGGCAGCACGTTCACGCGCTATTTGGACGATACCAACGGCGACAACATCATCAATTCGCTCGACAGCCCCTATACGGTCTACGGAACGGATTTCTATTCGTACGAGGTCTCCGGCGGCTGGAATTTCGATACCCGCAACCGGGCATTGTTCGCCGACCGCGGCTTTCATCTGGCAGTTTCGGGGCGCATGGCGCTGCCGTTCAGCGATGTGCGCTATTACGCCACCAACTTCCAGTACCTGCAGTACATCCCGCTGTGGGGCAAGTGGCTGCTGTCATACAACGCGAGCCTCGATTACGCCAATTCGATGGGAAAGACCACGTTCCTGCCGCCGTATTTGAACTACTACGCGGGCGGTCCGGACAGCGTCCGGGGCTACCGCGAGAGCACCTTGGGACCCCGCGACAATATCGGCATCGGCAACCCGTTCGGCGGCAATTTCCGGGTGATCAGCCGCTTCGAACTCCTGTTCCCCGTCCCGGACAAGTGGAAGAGCGCCGCCCGGATCAGCTGGTTCTACGACATGGGCAACGTGTTCTATACCGGAAACAAGGTGCATTTCCTGGGCGAGGACGACATAACCCCGATCGATTACCACTTCGCTTATGATAGGCTGAAGAGATCCACCGGGATCGCGGTACAATGGCTAGCTCCGCTGGGTCTTTTCCGGTTCTCGTATGGCATCCCGCTGAACGCCTATCCGGGCGATACGGTGCGATTCAACGATGAAACGGAGCGATTCCAATTTTCAATCGGTCAGGCGTTTTGACGTCTTAGTCAACGAGGTTTAGAGAACAATGTCGACTTTCACCCGCAGAATTCCGTTCCTGGCAGTAGCGCTGTGCGGCCTGTTTGCCGCCGGCCAAGCGAGCGCGGAAATCAAAATCGGCGTCGTCAATTTCGAGAAACTGCTCGAGGAGGCGCCACAGACCAAGTCCGCCATGCAGGCTCTCGACAACGAATTCGGCCCGCGGCGACGCGAGCTGATGACGCTGCAGACCGACCTCAAGGCGAAGGACGACAAACTTCAGAAGGAAGGCGCGGTGATGTCGGAATCCGACCGCGCGAATGCCGAAAAGACCCTGCGCGATCAGCAGCGCGATTTTCAGCGCAAGGCCGGCGAATTCCAGGACGACGCGTCGACCCGCAAGAACGAGGAGCTCGGCAAGGTTCAACGTTATCTCGTTCAGGAGATCCAGACTTACGCGAATGCGCAGGGCTTCGACCTGGTGCTGGGGCAGGGCGTGTTCTTTGCGAAACCCGCGCTCGACATAACCGCCAATATATTGGCGGTGCTCACCACCAAGCCGGCAAACGCGTCCGGCACATCGACACCGGCACCGGCCAAGACACCGGCACCGGCGAAGCCGAAATAACCCGCTGATCCTTTCGCACGGGAATGTGCGTCAGTGCCGGGGGATTTCAGCCTGGGGGAGTTGGCGGTTCGGTTCGGCCTCGAGCTCGACGGAGATCCCGATGTCCGGGTGTCGCACGTGGCGACTCTGTCGCAGGCAACGCCGGGAACGTTAAGCTTCCTGGCGAATTCGAGGTACCGTAGAAGTCTCAAGACGACCTGCGCGGGCGCCGTGGTCCTGACGGCTGCCGACGCTGAGAGTTGCCCGGTTGCCGCGCTGATCGCTCCGAACCCCTATCTGAGCTACGCTCGCATCGCCGAGTTGCTCTACCCCGAGACCAAAGCCGCCCCGGGCGTGCATCCGACGGCGGTGGTGTCTGCCGCGGCCCACGTCGCCGCGTCGGCGACCATTGAGGCGCTGGCGGTGATCGAGGAGGATGTCGAGATCGGCGAGCGAGCCGTGGTCGGACCCGGGTGTATCGTTCAGCGGGGAGCTCGGGTCGGTGCGGATACGCGGCTCGTGGCGAGAGTCAATTTGTATCCCGGCGTGGTGCTGGGCGAGCGCGGGTTGGTGCATGCCGGCGCGGTCATCGGGGCGGACGGCTTCGGCTTCGCATCGGACCGCGGCACCTGGTTCAAGGTGCCTCAGGTCGGGAGCGTGCGCATCGGGGACGATGTCGAGATCGGGGCGAATACGACCATCGATCGCGGCGCGATCGGCGATACGGTGGTGGAGCACGGCGCCAAGCTGGATAATCAAATCCAAGTCGCGCACAACGTGATCATCGGTGCGCACACCGCGATCGCCGCCTGCACGGGAATTTCCGGCAGCACCGTCATCGGTCAGCGTTGCCTCATCGGGGGCATGGTCGGGTTCGCTGGGCATCTGAACATCGCCGACGACGTGATGATCACCGGGTGCAGCCTGGTCAGCGCCTCGATCCGCGAGGCGGGCAGCTATTCGAGCGGCATGCCGACGGTGCCCACTCGAGCTTGGCGGAGAATGGTGGCGCATTTGCGGCGATTCGGTGAAAAGGAGCGATGATGGCAGAACCCTGCAAACTCGATATCGAAGGGATCATGCGGCAGTTACCGCATCGGTATCCGTTTTTGCTGGTCGATCGCGTGCTCGACTGCCAGGCGGGGCAGTATGTCCATGCGATCAAGAACGTGACCTTCAACGAGCCGTTTTTCCCGGGACACTTTCCGCATCGGCCCGTGATGCCGGGCGTGATGATCATCGAGGCACTGGCGCAGACCTGCGGCATTCTCGCGTTCAAGACCGTGGATGTCGTGCCCGATTCCGATACGCGCTTTTATTTCGTCGCGATCGACAACGCGCGCTTCCGCAAACCCGTTGAACCGGGCGACCAGATCCATCTCAAGGCGACTCTCAAGCGCGCCTTCAAGGGGATCTGGAAGTTCGATTGCCGGGCGGAAGTGGACGGTGCGGTGGTGGCGTCGGCGGAGATCATGGTCGCACCGGAGACCAAGGTGCCGGGCGCCAAGAGCTCCGACGCCAAGGTCGCGGGTGCGTCGGGAGAAGAGGGATGATCGATGCGCGCGCGGTGGTCTCGCCGCAGGCGGAGATTGCTGCGGATGCCGAAGTCGGACCGTTCAGTGTCATCGGCGCCGGCGTGGTGATTGGCGCCCGCACTTGGGTGGGGCCGCACGCGGTCATCAATGGTCCGACCCGCATCGGCACCGACAACAAGATTTATCAATTCGCCTCGATCGGCGATGCGCCGCAGGACAAAAAGTACAAAGGCGAGCCCACCCGCCTGGAAATCGGCGATCGCAACGTATTCCGCGAATCGGTCACCGTGAACCGCGGCACCGTGACCGGAAACGGCGTGACCAGGATCGGCAGCGACAATCTGCTGATGGCCTATTCGCACGTGGCGCACGACTGCACCTTGGGCGACCAGATCGTCATGGCGAACTGCGCGACACTCGGCGGGCACGTGGAGCTCGGCAACTGGGTGATCATGGGCGGACTGTCCGCGGTACATCAGTTCACCAAGGTCGGCGATCATGCCTTCCTCGCCCACAACGCGATGGTGACCCGCGATGTGCCGCCGTTCGTGATGGCGGTCGGACGGCCCGCGGTGCCGCACAGCGTGAACTCCGAGGGTTTGAAGCGGCGCGGTTTCACGGAGGTTCAGATCCGCGACATCCGGCGCGCTTACCGCGTGCTCTACCGGTCGCGTCTCAAATTGCAGGCGGCTCTGGAGCAGCTGGAGCGCGCGGCCGACTCATCGCCGGAGGTCCGGCTGTTCGTCGAATTCATCAAACGCAGCTCGCGCAGCCTCGTGCGATAGCTGATGACATCGGCCATGCCGGCGCCGCTCAAGGTCGGACTTGTCGCGGGGGAGGCGTCGGGAGACACGCTCGGGGCCGGATTGATAGAGGCGCTGCGTCGACTCGAGCCGGACGCGCAGTTTTTCGGCGTCGCGGGCCCGAAGATGCGTGCCGCGGGCTGTGAGGTCTGGGAGCCGGCCGAGTCGCTTGCAGTGATGGGATTATTCGAAATCCTCAAGGAGCTGCCGCGCCTGTTGAGTCTCCTGTCGCGTCTGCGCCGCTCCTTCATCGCCGCACGCCCCGACGTGTTCGTCGGAATCGACGCTCCCGACACCAATCTGCGCCTCGCCCGCAGCCTTCATGCCGCCGGAATTCCGACCGTGCAATACGTCAGCCCGCAGGTATGGGCCTGGCGGCAGAGCCGGGTGCAACACATCCACGAGTCGGTGGACCTCGTGCTCTGTCTGCTGCCTTTCGAGAAGCGTTTCTACGACGGGCAGGGTGTGGCGGCGGAGTTCGTCGGGCATCCATTGGCCGATGCCATTCCGATCGACGTCGACCGCACCTCCGCCCGCAGAGCGCTCGATCTGCCCGCCGACGCCGAGATCGTGGCGCTCCTGCCCGGCAGCCGGCGCGGCGAGGTGTCGAGATTAGCGGAAGATTTCGCCGCGACGGCGGCATGGCTCCTCGAGCGGCGGCCGGGTCTCGTATTCATCGCGCCCATGGCGAGCGCCGCGACCCGGCAGATCTTCTCGCACGCGCTCGAGCGGCTGGCGCCGCAGGTGCAGGTGCGCTTGTTCGACGGCCAGGCCCAAGCGGCGCTGATCGCGGCGAACGCGGTGCTGGTGGCCTCCGGGACGGCCAGCCTGGAGGCGGCACTTTGCAAGCGGCCCATGGTGGTGGTCTATCGGCTGGGCGCGTTATCGGCGTGGATCATCCGCCGTTTCAATCTGGTCAAATCCAAGTTTTTCGCACAACCTAATCTACTTGCAGATCATCGCGTGGTCGGCGAGTATTTTCAGGAACAAATAGACCCGCAGACGCTGGGGGCGGAACTCCTCGCGTGGCTGGACGATGCCGGACGACGAGCCAAGCTGGAGCAGGAGTTCGTGGGGCTACACGTCGATCTCAAACGTGACGCCAGCGCCCGCGCCGCGCAGGCCATCCTCGCCTTGCTGCGGCGAAGGTTGCCGGTTTCCTTGCCATGATCTCGCATATCGCGGGTGTCGATGAGGCGGGGCGGGGTCCCTTGGCGGGCCCGGTGGTCGCCGCCGCGGTCATTCTCGGCCGCGGCCGGGGAATCGCCGGTCTGGCCGATTCCAAGGTGCTGAGTGCCGCGGAGCGGGTGCGCCTGAGCGGGGAGATTCGCCGCCGCGCGTTGTCGTTCGGCATCGGCTGGGCGGACCCGGCCGAGATCGATGCGCTCAATATTCTGCACGCGACCTTTCTGGCCATGCGCCGCGCGGTGCTCGCGATGAACCCGTGCCCCCACCGGCTGATCGTCGACGGCAACCGGCTGCCGCGCCTCGAGGGCCTTGGGCCCGCGCTCACCGCGCGCGCGATCATCGGCGGTGATGCGACCGAACCCGCCATCAGCGCCGCCTCGATTCTCGCAAAAACGGCGCGAGATCAGTATATGGATCAAATGGATGCCCTCTATCCTCAATATGCTTTCGCAAGTCACAAGGGGTATGCGACACGAAGGCACAGGACGCTCCTCGCCGAACATGGTCCGTGCCCGCTGCACCGGCGAAGTTTCGCTCCCGTGCTGACGCTCCTCGGCGGCGCGGCCGTCGCGGACGAGTGGGAGGCCGGGATGGAATGGATCCCCGATGTCGAGGACGATCCAGAGTTCGATCTGCACCGGGAGAGTCCTGCGCCGTGAGCCAGTTCGTGCACTTGAGGCTGCACACCGAGTATTCGCTGCTCGACGGCATCGTGCGCGTGCCCGAATTGATGGCCGCGGTCGCCCAAGCGCGCATGCCTGCGATCGCGCTCACGGACCAGAGCAACCTCTTCGCCATGGTGAAGTTCTACAAGGAGGCGCAAGCCGCGGGCGTCAAGCCGTTGATCGGCGTCGATGCCTGGATCCGCGAGCCGGGGGAGCGCACGCCGCCGTCGCGCATCGTCTTTCTCTGCCAGAATCTCATCGGTTACCGTCATCTCACCCAGCTCGTCACACGCTCCTTCCTCGAAGGCCAGTCCCGCGGCGTCCCCATGATGGACCGGGCCTGGCTCACCGCCCCGGCCCTCGAGGGACTCATCGTCCTCTCCGGCGGCGCCGAGGGCGATGTCGGACAGGCCCTGGTGCGGGGCAAGCTCGAGGAGGCCGTGCGGGCCTTGGCTCGCTGGCAAACAGTGTGCGCGGACCGCTTCTATCTGGAAGTGCAGCGCACCGGACGCGCCGGCGAGGCGGCCTACAGCGAGGCGGTGCTGGATCTGGCGCGCGCGCATGGCGCACCTGCCGTGGCGACCAATGACGTACGTTTCCTGACGCGCGAAGAGTTCGAGGCTCACGAGGCGCGGGTCTGCATCCGCGAAGGCGCTCTGCTCGCCGATTCCAGCCGTGCGCGGCGATATTCCGAGGAGCAATACCTAAAGACGCCGGTTGAGATGAGCGCGCTCTTTGCCGATGCGCCGGAGCTGCTCGCCAACAGCGTCGAGATCGCCAAACGCTGCTCGCTGGAGATCAAACTAGGCTCCTCCATGCTGCCGGCATATCCCGTGCCGGCGGGCAGCACGACCGAAGATTTCCTCCGCGAAGAAGCGCAGCGCGGACTCGCCATGAGACTCGAAGAGGCCCGATCCCGAGGCGTGAAAACGCCCGGTTCCGAGGGCTACGATGCGAGATTGGCGCTCGAGCTCGGTGTGATCTGCAGCATGGGCTTTGCCGGCTACTTCCTGATCGTCGCCGACTTCATCCGGTGGGCGCGCGAGCATGGCGTGCCGGTGGGGCCGGGCCGCGGCTCAGGCGCGGGATCCTTGGTGGCGTTCGTTCTCGGCATCACGGATCTGGACCCGATCGAGCACGATCTTCTGTTCGAGCGGTTTTTAAACCCAGAGCGTGTCTCGATGCCGGATTTTGACGTCGATTTCTGCATGGAGGGGCGCGACCGGGTCATCGAGTATGTCGCCAACAAATATGGGCGCGAGCGCGTTTCACAGATCATCACATACGGAACATTGGCCGCCAAGGCGGTAATCCGAGACGTGGGCCGCGTGCTCGGCCATAACTACGGCTACGTCGACAAGATCGCGAAGCTCGTTCCGTTCGAGATCGGCATCACGCTCGACAAGGCGCTCGAGCAGGAAGAGGAGTTGAGGCGGCTCTATACCGGCGATCCGGAGGTCCGCGAACTCATCGACCTGGCACGGGCTCTCGAGGGCCTCGCCAGAAACGCGGGCACCCACGCCGGCGGCGTGGTCATTGCGCCCTCCGTGCTCACGGATTTCACGCCGCTCTATTGCGAAGAGGGCAGTTCCACGCCCGTCACCCAGTTCGACAAAGACGACGTGGAGGCCGCGGGGCTCGTCAAGTTCGACTTTCTCGGCTTGCGCACGCTCACCATCATCGACTGGGCGGTGCGCGACATCAATGCCGCCCGCGTCGCGTCGGGTGAGCCCCCGCTTTCCATGGGAACGCTCCCGATGGACGATCCCGCCACCTACCAGCTGTTGAAGAGCTGCAAGACCACGGCGGTGTTTCAGCTCGAATCGCGCGGCATGAAGGATCTCATCCGGCGTCTGCAGCCGGACCGCTTCGGCGACATCGTCGCCCTGGTCGCCTTGTTCCGCCCGGGACCGCTGCAATCGGGCATGGTCGATGATTTCATCGCACGCAAGCACGATACCACCGGCGCGACCATCGATTATCTTCACCCCGATCTGAAGCCCGTGCTGGCCGCGACCTACGGCGTGATCCTGTATCAGGAGCAGGTCATGCAGATCGCGCAGATCCTCGCCGGCTACACGCTGGGCGGCGCGGACCTGTTGCGCCGCGCGATGGGCAAAAAGAAACCGGAGGAAATGGCCAAGCAGCGCTCGGTATTCGTGAGCGGCGCCGTGGCGCGGGGTGTGCGCGAGGCGCAGGCCACAATGATTTTCGATTTGATGGAAAAATTTGCGGGCTACGGCTTCAACAAGTCGCACTCGGCCGCGTATGCGCTCCTGTCCTACCAGACGGCCTGGCTCAAGGCACACTACCCGGCGGCGTTCATGGCGGCGGTGTTGTCCTCGGACATGGACAAGACCGACAAGGTCGTGACGCTCATCGACGAATGCATGAGCATGAAGCTCACTGTCCATCCGCCGGACGTGAACGAATCGCAATACGCGTTTCAGGTCGCAGGGCCCGACAGCATCCGCTTCGGGCTGGGCGCCATCAAGGGCGTGGGCGAATCGGCCGTGCAGGCCATCGTCGACGAACGCGCCGCCAACGGTCCGTATCGAAGCTTGCCGGACCTTTGCCGGCGCATCGATCTGCAACGCGTGAACAAGCGGGTATTCGAGGCGCTGATCAAATCCGGGAGCCTCGATCACCTGGGGCCGAACCGTGCAACGCTCACGGCGGAGCTCGAGCGCGCCATGCATCTGGGAGAGCAGAACTCGCGTGCGATGAGCGTCGGGCAGGTGGATTTGTTCGGCCTCGCCGCAGCCGAGAATGCGACCGTGACCGATTGGAGCGACGCGGAGCGTCTGGCCGGCGAGCGCGAGACCCTCGGTTTGTTTTTGAGCGGACATCCGATCAGTCCATACGAGCCCGATCTGAAATTCCTGGTCAGCGCGCGCCTGGTGGATGTGGGCGGCGCGCGGCCCACGGCTCCCTTGGGCGAGCGCGGATGGAGCCAGGGAAAACCCGCGACCGTCGCCGGACTGGTGCTCGAGATCCGCCGCCGTCCAAACCGCGTCAATCTGATTCTCGACGATCGCAGCGCGCGCCTGGAAGTCAGCCTGTACGAGGAGACCTTCCAGCAGTACCGCGACATCATCGTCAAGGATGCGATCCTCATCGTGGACGGTATGCTGCGATTCGACGATTTCATCGAGGCGTGGCGCCTGCAGGCGAAAACGCTGATGGATATAGACCGGGCACGCGAGCGTTTCGCGCGCCGCCTGTGGTTACGCTGGCCCGCGGAATTCGACGGACCCTTGGGCCTGAAGCGCTTCGAGGATCTGCTCAAGCCCTACCTGAAAGGGCCTTGCGGGGTGAGCGTCGCGGTCAACCGGCCGGACTACACCGGTCGGCTCAATCTGTCCGATAGCTGGTCGGTCCGGCCTTCGCGCGAGCTTCTGGATAAACTGTCCGCGCTGATCGGACGCGAAGGATGGTATTTGGTGTATGGTCCACGAAACGACCTTCGGGGCGAGGAAACATCTTCATGGCGCTGAATTTTCTCGAATTTGAACAACCGATCGCCGAGCTGGAGGCGAAGATCGAGGAACTCAAATTCCTGGGCTCCGATGCGAGCCTCAATATTGCAGAGGAGGTCAAGCGGCTGCAATCGAAGAGCCGGGCGCTCACCACCAGCATCTTTTCCAATCTGTCCCCCTGGCAGATCACGCAGCTTGCGAGGCATCCCCAGCGCCCATACACGCTGGACTACGTCTCGCTGATCTTCACCGATTGGCACGAGTTGCACGGCGACCGCATGTATAGCGACGATCTGGCCATCGTCGGCGGCTTGGCGCGGTTGGAGGGCCAACCCGTGATGCTCATCGGCCACCAGAAGGGGCGCGATACCAAGGAGCGCGTGCGCCGCAATTACGGGATGCCGAAGCCGGAGGGCTACCGCAAAGCGCTGCGCCTGATGCGCATGGCGGAGCGGTTCCGCATCCCGATCATCACGCTGATCGATACGCCCGGCGCCTACCCCGGCATCGGCTCGGAAGAGCGCGGGCAGAGCGAGGCCATCGCCCGTAACCTGTTCGAGATGTCGAACCTGGCAGCCCCCATCCTGTCGGTCGTGATCGGTGAAGGGGGATCGGGCGGGGCGCTCGCCATCGGTGTATGCGACCGGCTGGTGATGCTGCAGTTCAGCGTGTACTCGGTCATCTCTCCGGAGAGCTGTGCGTCGATTCTATGGAAGAGCACGGAGAAGAAGGAGATAGCCGCCGACGCGATGGGAGGCACCGCGGAGCGGCTCAAGAAATTGGGCTTGGTCGATGAGGTGCTGAAGGAGCCACACGGCGCGGCCCATCGCGATCCGCAGGCCATGGCGGAGACCGTCAAACAAAGCATGGTCAAGCACTTGACGGAACTTTCCAAACAGCCTGTCACGACTCTTCTCGACGCGCGTCAAGCGCGACTGCGCAACTTCGGCGTGTTCGGCGACGGCTAGTCGCCATGAGCGGTCCCGCATGAGATTCGGCGCGGCCGAGCTCGATGCCGTACTCCAACAATATCTTCCGCCAGGCGTAACGAAACTGGTGGTGGGGCTCAGCGGCGGCGCCGATTCCGCCTGCCTGCTGAGCGCGCTGGCGGAACTCTCCAACCGGCCCCTGCGCGCGGTCCATGTGGATCACGGTTTACAAGCCGCGTCCGTGGCGCTGCGCGCGTCCTCGAGCACACTCTGCGAGCGCCTGCATATCCCGCTCAGCGTGATCGAGGTGACGGTCGAGGCGGCCGGCGAGTCGCTCGAGGCGGCGGCACGCGATGCGAGGTATCAGGCCTTCGCGCGCAATCTCGCGCCCGGCGAATGTCTGTTGACGGCCCACCACGCCGAAGATCAGGCGGAAACCGTGCTTCTGCAGCTGCTCCGTGGCGCCGGGATCAAGGGCCTGTCGGCGATGCCGATGGTGCGCCGCCTGGCAGGCGGCTGGCATCTGCGGCCGCTCCTTCGAGTCAGGCGGCGCGATCTGTTGCTCTACGCCGAGACGCATGGCGTTCAAGCGCACGAGGATCCCATGAACCGTGATCCACGCTTCGATCGCGCGTTCCTGCGCAGCGAGATTTGGCCGACCCTCATCGAGCGCTGGCCGGGCGCTGCCGATGCGCTCGGGCGCGCCGCGCGCCATGCCGCGGACGCTCAGGACCTATTGGAGCGGGCTGCAGACGCGGCGCTCTTTCGCTTGCGGGATGGGCGCGGGTTGTCGCTCACCGGCCTGCGTGCGCTGACCGAGCGCGAGCGGATCAACGTGCTGCGTCGCTGGCTTGCCGAGGCGGGAATTGCCGCGCCGCCCTCGGGCCGGTTGGCGGAAGGTTTGCGCCAGACGCTCAGCGCCGATGTCGATCAGGGTCCCGCCATCGTCTGGGGGGAGCATGCACTGCGCCGTTACCGGGAGCGGCTGTTCGTGACGGCGGCCGCTGTTCCGTCGCTCGCCGCGCGCCGAGAATGGCCGATGCACTCGGATTCGAGCCTCGAGCTCGGCCCCGGATTGGGGGCGCTTCGCTGGGTTCCCCGCTTGGGAGGCCTGGATGCACAACGGCTGCCGGCGGTGTTGAACGTCCGGCGCCGCAGTGGGGGCGAAACACTCAAGCTCGGTGCCCGGGGCCGCACCCAAAGCGTTCAGCATCTCTGTCAAGCGATGGGTGTTCTTCCGTGGATGCGCGATGCGCTGCCCATGATCTATGCCGGCGACTCGCTGGTGGCGATCGGCGATATCTGGCGGGATGCGCGGTGGGTGGTGGGAGCTGGGGAGATGGGATTTGACGTTGTCTGGCAGGGTCGGCCGGAACTCCTCTGATGGCGTGCCTTCGTGACAACGCGCGGTGAGCACCCCCGCGTGTAGTCGCCCCGCGCCCACCGCGAGCGCCCGTGCCATCCGGCCTCTTCGCACGAAAACGCTCGAGGTCCGAGGCGATTGTTGTGCGCGGGGGCGCAAATCCGGCGCCGTGGATTGTGGGGAGAGGGGGGATCTGGTAGCCTGAACTCCCGTCGAATTTCAATTATTTCCTTCTGGCTTCATGAGTCGCGTGAAAAGTGATTTTTCGTGCGATTCATACTATTTGGCGACGGTGACCCATCATGACTCGATTCGTTTTTGTCACCGGCGGCGTGGTCTCCTCGCTCGGGAAGGGCATCGCATCCGCCTCTCTAGGCGCCATCCTGGAGGCGCGGGGACTGAAGGTCAGCATGGTGAAGCTGGATCCCTACATCAACGTGGATCCCGGCACCATGAGTCCGTTTCAGCACGGCGAAGTGTTCGTCACGGCGGATGGCACGGAGACGGACTTGGATCTCGGCCATTATGAGCGTTTCGTGCGCACGACCACCGGCCGCAACAGCAATTTCACCACCGGGCGCATTTACGAGCGCGTGATCGCGAAGGAACGCCGCGGCGACTATCTGGGCGCGACGGTGCAGGTGATCCCTCATATCACCGATGAGATCAAGTACCGCATTCGGATGGGCGCCGGCAACGCCGACGTGTGCATGGTGGAGATCGGCGGCACGGTCGGCGACATCGAGTCGTTGCCGTTTCTCGAGGCGATCCGCCAGATGGGCGTGGAGCTTGGGCACAACCATGTGCTGTACATGCACCTGACGCTCGTGCCCGTGGTCGGCGGCTCGGGCGAGATCAAGACCAAGCCCACTCAGCATTCGGTCAAGGAACTGCGCGGCATCGGCATCCAGCCGGACATTTTGCTGTGCCGCTGCATGCAGACGCTCCCGGACGAACAGCGCCGCAAAATCGCGCTCTTCACCAACGTCGAGGAGCGTGCGGTGATCTCGGCGGTCGATGCCGACGACATCTACAAGATTCCCATGCTGTTACACGAACAGGATCTCGACGACATCGTGGTGGACAAGCTTCGGCTGGATGTACCCGCCACGGATCTGTCGGAGTGGCGCGCGGTGGTGGCGGCCAAGCAGAATCCCGAGGCCGTGGTCGACATCGGCATGGTCGGCAAGTACGTGCAGATCCGGGATTCGTACATCTCCCTGAATGAATCGCTGATGCACGGCGGAATCAAGACGCGCACCCGCGTGAACATCCATTATTTCGAGTCGCAGGACATCGAGCGAAGCGGTCCCGCGGTGCTCGCCGGCATGGACGCCATCCTGGTCCCCGGCGGCTTCGGAGACCGCGGGATCGAGGGAAAGATCCAGGCCATCCGCTACGCCCGCGAGAATCGAATTCCCTATCTCGGCATCTGTCTCGGGATGCAGCTCGCAATCATCGAATACGCGAGAAACGTGCTCGCCCTGAAGAGCGCGAACAGCACGGAGTTCGATCGCGCCACGAATCATCCGGTCATTGCGCTCATCACGGAGTGGCAGGATCTCGCCCGCGGCCAGCAAGTGCGCGACGAGAAATCGGACCTCGGCGGTACCATGCGACTCGGGGCGCAGGAGGCCCATCTGAAGCCGGGTTCGCTGGTTCACGCACTTTACGGAAAGGAATCGATTTTCGAGCGCCACCGTCATCGCTACGAATTCAACAATCACTATCTCGAGGAGTTGAGCGCAGCGGGCCTCGCGTTCTCGGGATTTTCGGCGGATGGCCTGGTGGAGTTCATCGAGTTGCGCTCGCATCCGTTTTTCGTGGCAAGCCAGTTCCATCCGGAATTCACGTCCACGCCGCGCGATGGGCACCCCCTGTTCACGGGCTTCGTCCGGGCTGCCCGGGAGTACCGGGCCGCGCTGCAACCGGGCCGCGCCACCGCGTGACATGAAACTCGTATCGTACGAGGTCGGCCCCGATCGGCCGTTCTTCCTGATCGCCGGTCCTTGTGTGATCGAGAGCGAGACATTGGTGATCGACGTGGCCGGGCGGCTTCGCGACATGACGATGACGCTCGGTATTCCGTTCATTTTCAAGGCCTCGTTCGACAAGGCCAACCGCTCGTCGCGGTCGAGTTTCCGCGGTCCCGGCATCGAGGCGGGCCTCAAGGCGCTTGCCCAGGTGCGAAAGCAGGTGGGCGTGCCCGTGCTCACGGACGTGCACGAGGATACCCCGCTCGCCGAAGTCGCGGAGGTCGTCGACGTGCTGCAGACCCCGGCGTTTCTCTGCCGGCAGACGAATTTCATCGTCGGCGTCTCGTCCCAAGGGAAGCCCGTGAACATCAAGAAGGGCCAGTTCTTGAGTCCGTGGGAGATGCAGAACGTGGTCGACAAGGCCCGTTCCACGGGCAACACGCAAATCATGGTGTGCGAGCGCGGATTTTCCTTCGGCTACAACAATCTGGTGTCGGACATGCGCTCGCTTGCCGTGATGCGCTCCACCGGTTGCCCGGTGGTGTTCGATGCCACCCATTCCGTTCAATTGCCGGGAGGGCAGGGCAACGCCTCGGGCGGACAGCGCGAGTTCGTGCCGGTGCTCGCGCGCGCGGCGATCGCGGCGGGCGTCGCCGGCCTGTTCATGGAGACCCACCCGGATCCGGCAAATGCCAAGTCCGACGGTCCCAACGCATGGCCGCTGGACCGGATGGCCTCGCTTCTCTACACCCTGGTGGACCTGGATATCGCCGTCAAAAAGAAACCGTTCGAGGAGTCTTTGTTATGAGCCGCATCGTGGAAGTTCGGGGCCGTGAAATCATCGATTCGCGCGGCAATCCCACCGTCGAGGCCGATATTGTGCTCGATACCGGCGCGATGGGCCGCGCCTTGGTACCGTCGGGAGCCTCCACGGGATCGCGCGAGGCGGTGGAACTGCGCGACGGCGATGCGAAGCGATTCGGCGGCAAGGGCGTGCGCAAAGCCGTGGATCACGTCAATGGGACGCTGCGCAATGTCGTGGTGGGACTCGATCCCGCCGACCAGGCCGGCCTCGACGCCAAGTTGATCGCGGCGGACGGCACCGA